>JAEEGL012746952.1_pt1 | contig 14928 bp, 15 predicted proteins | sample 9134231 | NCBI WGS metagenome assembly JAEEGL01 (sample SAMN16246548, study PRJNA631951) | gut metagenome | biome: gut microbiome; feature: rumen; material: fiber-attached | host: Bos | place: Iran: Karaj | collected 2018-10
CGGCGGCAAAGGATACATTTGTTGTTGTTTCTTACCAGATGAGCGGTTGTTGTATCCAGCTCATAAACCGGTTTGAATCCCCCGAACGCATTCTCATCTACACCATATTCCAGGCAGAGCTTCTGCAGTTCGCAGTTGGTGGAACGCGGACAGCTAAGGCACTGTTTGTCATGGGTGGAAAGGATGAGTTCCAGAGTCGTCTTGCGGGCTTTCTGAACCTTGGCAGTGTTGGTGGAGATCTCCATGCCTTCCGCTACGGGATAGACACAGGCGGTAACCAGACCACGGGTTCCGGTCGCTTCGACGATACAGATACGGCAGGCGCCGATCTCATTCTTTTCTTTCATAAAGCAGAGGGTCGGGATCTCGACTCCTGCAGCGCGGGCAGCCTCAAGGATTGTGGAGCCCTTCGGTACGCTGACAGCAATACCGTTAACTTTTACATTTACCATTTCCATTCGTTTCAAGGCCCCTTTCTCACTTTTTGCTGATGGCTTTGAACTTACAGTTCGCCATACATGCGCCGCACTTGATACACTTATCTGCATTGATCTTGTAAGACGGCAGTTTATGTCCGGGAGCTACATAATCGGTCTTGACGATTGTGTTCACCGGGCAGTTGCGTGCGCACATGCCGCAGCCGATACATTTGTCTTGGTCGATGGTGAAGGTCAGAAGGTCTTTACATACGCCGGCCGGGCACTTCTTGTCGACAACATGAGCGATATACTCGTCGCGGAAGAAACGAAGGGTTGCCAGAACCGGGTTGGGTGCTGTCTGTCCCAGACCGCACAGAGAGTTGGTCTTGATGTACTGAGCCAGTTCCTCCAGACGATCGATGTCTTCCAGGGTACCCTTTCCGGCAATGATCTTGTCCAGGATCTCCAGCATACGCTTGGTACCTACACGGCAGGGAGTACATTTACCGCAGGACTCGTCAACGGTGAAGTCAAGGAAGAATCTGGCCATATCAACCATACAGTTGTCTTCGTCCATGACGATCATACCGCCGGAACCCATCATACAGCCGATAGCTGTCAGGTTGTCGTAATCCACTTCGGTATCGATCAGGCTGGCAGGAATACATCCGCCGGAAGGACCGCCGGTCTGAACTGCCTTGAATTTCTTGCCGTTCGGGATACCGCCGCCGATATCATAGATGATATGCTCAAGCTTGGTGCCCATGGGGATCTCGACCAGACCGGTATGGTTGATCTTGCCGCCCAGAGCGAAAACTTTGGTGCCTTTGGAGCGCTCGGTACCCATGGAAGCGAACCAGTCAGCGCCGCGAAGGATGATCTGAGGAATGTTTGCAAAGGTTTCTACGTTGTTCTCAACGGTGGGAGAACCATACAGACCTTTGACAGCGGGGAACGGAGGTCTCGGACGAGGCTCACCGCGGTTGCCCTCGATAGAGGTCATCAGCGCAGTTTCCTCACCGCAGACGAACGCACCGGCGCCCAGACGGATGGTCAGATCGAAATCGAAACCGGATCCGAAAATATTTTTGCCAAGCAGTCCATATTCTCTGGCCTGCGCAATGGCGATGGTAAGACGTTTAACAGCGATCGGATACTCTGCACGAACATAGACATAACCTTTGGTTGCGCCTACAGCATATCCGCAGATAGCCATAGCTTCAATGATCGCATGGGGATCGCCTTCCAGAACGGAACGATCCATGAATGCACCGGGGTCACCTTCGTCAGCGTTGCAGACGACGTATTTCTGAGGTGCCTTGTTGGGTGCGCACAGAGACCATTTGCGGCCGGTCGGGAATCCGCCGCCTCCACGGCCGCGAAGACCGGATTTGGAGACTTCTTCAATAACCTGTTCCGGAGTCATTTCGGTCAGAACTTTACCAAGTGCGGCATAACCATCCATGGCAATATATTCATCGATATTCTCAGGATCGATAACACCGCAGTTTCTCAGAACGACACGTTCCTGAGTTTTGTAGAATGCGGTGTCAGAAAGAGCAATATTACCGATATCATCAGGCTTGACTGCACCGTGATCATCATAGACGAGACGCTCAACGCGGCGGCCTTTCAGCAGGTGCTCGGAAACGATTTCATCTACATCATCCGCAGAAACACGGCTGTAGAAAGTGCCGTCGGGATAGATGATAACGACAGGACCGAGTGCGCACAGGCCAAAGCAGCCGGTACGGACCAGTTTGATCTCTTCAGTCAGGTCGTATTTCTCCAGAGCTTTTTCAAACTCTGTCTGGATGGACATAGAACCGGAAGATGTACAGCCGGTACCGCCACAGATCAGGACTTGTGAACGAATCATTAATTGTTACCTCCCTTTATGCTTGTGCAGCGCCGATGGTGTATTCAGCGACAACTTTGCCGCCCTTCAGATGCTCCTCGACAACGCGTTTTGCCTTTTCGGGGTTCATCTTGACGTAAGTCGTCTTTTCCTTGCCGGCTTCAAAAACCTCAACAACGGGCTCGTACTGGCAGATACCGATGCATCCGGTCTGGGTAACAGAGACCTTATCGGAAAGGTTTTCCTCTGCAACATCCTTGACCAGTTCATTGAGCACCGGACGAGCACCTGCAGCAATACCGCAGGTTGCCATACCTACCACGACTCTGGTTCCCTCTAACCCGTCGCGCAGAATGACTTTGTCTTTCATTCTGTTTTTGATGGCTTGCAGTTCAGCTAGTGTTTTCATTCGTTTATTCCTTTCTTAATGAATTTAAGTTACACATCGATAGCGGATTCGCTGTATTGCTCCCGAAGGAACGAGTCGATCCACTGTATCACTTCGAAACTGGAAAGCGGAACATCTTCGAGAATCTCCCGGATCTGTCTGGTATCCAGTTCTACTTCACTTCCCGCTTTGGTATGCCGGAACAGGAAATCTGTATCCGGATGTCCCTGGATCAGTGTCGTAATAGAGCTTACGACATCTCCAAGCGGAGTGAAATCTATATGATCGGTATAAAAGGTCGCTGTCACTTTGGTTCCGTGATGCTCCGGATCCATCTCTTTCGTCTTCGATTCGATCGATAGACTGCCGCCTGTCTGTTCGCAGGCGAGTTTCAGAAGCGGTACCCCCATCCCGACCTTTCGGGTCGTTCGGGTCGTGTAGAAAGGATCGATGACGCTTCGGACGATCTCGGGGCTCATGCCGCATCCATCATCCACGATCGACAAAACAAGCTGATTGTCTTTTTCATCGATCAGGATCTGTGTCAGGCTGGCACCTGCTTTCACCGAATTTTCGGCGATGTCCAGGATGTTCAGGGAAATCTCTTTCATAGCGACCTCAATTGTTCAAATAATCTTTGCCGCACCAGCTGGCTGGAATATGGCTCATCATCGATATCGAAATAATCGTTCTCTTCTCTGAGCTGATCCAGATAGTGCGCGTCGGAGCTTACCATGATCTTCAGATTCTGCAGGCTGTATTTCTCTATATAGGATTCCTTGTTGGCAGCATCGTTCAGCTCTGCCATCTTAAATCCTACATAATGCGGGAAATCACCGAGGATCGATATTGCACCGTTTGCCTGCCGGTCGATGTGCGCCGGGTAACAGATGCCCCGGTACTTTTCTACCATGGCAGGTACCTCATCCAGCGAGATCGTCGTTGCATTGATCAAAAGATCCTCTTCCCGTCCAATGATTTCATCGTTCTCGTCCAGAATCAGCTGCTCGCCGAAGACCTCTTCCCGGTTTTTGATCCGGATGCGCCGCTCATCGACTTCGTCGTTGAAAGCAAGCGCTTCCTCCAGTGTTTCGAACAGACATACCACGTGAATATCTTCTGCGGTCGTCAGTTCCATTCCGGCCACCGGTACAATTCCGTAACGTCTGGCTGCCTTGAAGAAAGCCGGACAGTTGCGTGAGGAATTGTGATCCGTCAGCGCCATCAGTGTTACCCCGTTGAGCGAAGCCATACCCGCCAGGTTATTGGGAGTATTGTCATTGTCGCCGCAGGGTGACAGGCAGGAGTGAACATGAAAATCGTAATAGTACCTGGTCATTTGAGCAGTCCTGAAAGAATCACCGCGATTTCATAGGCGCTTTTGGGACTGGACAAAACATTAATATCCTTTGCCTCAGCCAGCTCCTTCAGTTCGGAGGCAAGTTCAACGCCTTCTGCCAGAATCACACAGGCGGTATCCGCCAAAGATGCAACTGCGATCACATTGTTGTTGGACATAATCGTGATCCATGCATTGTCCATCTGTGCTCTTCCCATGACCCAGCTCAGAAGATCGCCGATATATACACCGTCGATCTGTCTGGATCCGTCAGGCAGCGCTACGGCCGTAAAGCCGTGTTCAAGCAATCCTTCCACGTTCATTTACGGTCTCTCCTTTCCAAGGATCGGACATTTTTCCACTGTTGCGGTCCCCTTGACAATATCTTCCGCAAAAGCCCGACAGGAAGGAGCTCCGCAGGCACCGCAGTCGATACCCGGAAGGGTATCCTTGATCTTGTGGATATCTGCCATCATTCTCATGGACTTAACGATACTGTCAGACAGTTTGGCGATCGGTTTATATTCCGGGAGCTCATCAAACAGATACAGCTCAGGGATATACTGTTCTTCCTCAGGAGTGAGGAAGTTCTGTGAAACCGGAAGAAACTGTCTTAAACTCTGAAGTCTTGCTTTCGCAATGAAAGGATTCTGAACGGTCAGAACCCCGCCGACACATCCGCCCGGACAGGCGTTGAGTTCGATAAACTTCACAGCCGGAATGTTTCCGTTTTCGATCTGTTCCAGTACATTGATGACATTTTCGATCCCGTCGGCCGCCAGGTATTCTTCGTTGAAAAGCGCTGTCGCTTCTCCGCCGGAAGATGCCCAGCCAATACCGACCATTCCGGATTCCGTCGAGACCTGTACATCGTTATCCCGTGACATTTCCCCGATAAGCTGGAAATAAACATCACTGATAGCGACAACTTCATCCACCTGTGACTTGTAGTCTGCAAAGCCGTTCTTAACGTAACTGACTTTGGCCGGACAGGGTGAGATAAAGCAGACACCGATCTCTTCCGGTTTGAGCTCCGGATGATTTTTCAAAGCTCTTTCTCTGGCTAATTTTGCCGCCACCTCCATGGGCGGCAGCATATGCATGATATTCTCCTGGAGTGAAGGAAATCGAAGAGCGATCAGCCGGACAATGACCGGACAGGCTGAACTGATGACCGGACGTGCGATCCCTTCCGCCTTCAGATACTGCCTCGTATAGGCAGAAACCAGTTCCGCTGCTTTCGATACTTCGAACACATCATCGAAACCGATCCTGAGCAGTCCGTCCAGGACAAAGTCGACATCGTCGAGGTTGTCGAACTGACCGTAAAGGGAAGGCGCCGGCAGTGCGATCTTATAGCGGAAACGATCCATGGACTGAAGTTTTCCGTGAACCGCCTTTTTCGCCTTATTGCTGCAGGTCCGGATACATTCACCGCAGTCGATGCAGCGCTCCTCATCGATGACGGCATGACCATCCCGAATACGGATGGCTTCCGTAGGACAGCGTCTTAAGCAGTTGGTACAGCCTGTACACTTTCTCGCATCCAGAAGAACTGAATGTTCATATGAGATATTATCTGCCATACCCATACTCCCATTCATCAGGTCAGATTGACTTTCATGCGAATTGTCGTTCCGACCCCAAGTTCCGTTTCGATCTCGATCGAATCGGTATAACGCTTCATATTGGGCAGACCCATTCCCGCGCCAAAGCCAAGGGAACGGATGTTATCGGGCGCTGTGGAATAACCTTCCTGCATCGCCAGATTGATATCTTTGATGCCGGGGCCGCGGTCGGCAAGGATGATCTCAATATTGTCCTCGTGGACGATCACATCGGCAACACCGCCATTGGCATGAATCACCATGTTTATCTCGCCTTCATACATCGCGATCGAAACACGGCGGATAATCTCAGGCGGCATTCCGAGCTGTCTGAGATTCCTTTTTACAGCAGTCGACGCTTGGCCTGCGGAGGTGAAATTCTCACCGTCCACATCGAAATGAAAAACCAAAGCGTCAGGCATGCTTAACCGCCTTTCCGCACAGGCCATTTACATAAAGAGTCCCGCAGGCATCATACATGCGCATTTCTGTCGTCATCAGAACCAGTCCATTGTCTTCAGCCAGATGGATCATTTCAAGGTTAGGCCGCTTGGACCGTACAAAAACGATACAAACCATGTCCATCATCTCAGCCGTACGGATAACCTGAGGATTGACAAGACCGGTAAGCAGCACTGCCTGATCCTTGACATAGGCAAGAACATCGCTCATCATATCCGAACCGCAGGCGGAATAGACATGCTTTCCCATCTCGTCCGGACAGCAGAGAACTTCTGCATTGAGCAATCGCTGAATGTCACTGATCTTCATAAAGATTAATCCATGTATTTGGCCAGGATTCCGGGCACATCCGCCTTGGTCAGACGTCCGTGGACATCTTCTCCAACAGTCAGAACCGGAGCAAGACCGCAGGCACCGATGCAGCGGCAGGCTTCAAGAGAGAATTTGCGATCGGCGGTGCATTCACCGACATCGATTCCCAGTTTCTGTTTCAGCTCTTCCAGAATATCACCGGAACCTTTAACATAGCAAGCGGTCCCCAGACATACGGAAATGTTAAATTTGCCTTTGGGTGAAAGGGCAAACTGAGCATAGAATGTGGCAACACCGTAGACTTTCTCCAGCGGTACTCCCATACCGTCGGCGATCATCTGCTGCACTTCGATGGGAAGATATCCGTAGATATCCTGCGCCTTCTGCATAACGACCATCAGATTGCTCTTGTCGATGCAGTTTTCAGCAATGACGGCTTTCAGCTGTGCTTCCTGCTCAGGCGTTCCCGCAAACGGGAGCGTGCTGATCTTCTTTTGCATAAGCTTAGATCCTCCTAAACATCATTTTGCGTAATAGCATCTGCCGGCAATTGGACATAATACGCCACAGATACTATATCGAATATATTATATCAGGCCTCCCTGCAGTTTTCAACAAAAAATCCGAGCTTTTTAGCGGTTCAAAACTGACAAACTGAAAGGTTGTGGTATAATAGAGCATGTATTATTTCAGTCATCACGAGGGTAAATCATATGAACAAAGATTTCCATATTCAAAACCGCCGTCATCTCTATGATCTCATGCTTCCCGGATCAGTCTTTGTGTGCTTCTCCGGAGAAGAAGTCCGGAAGACAAATGATGAACACTATCCGTTTTATGCTGATCGAAACTTCCTCTATCTGACCAGCATCGAGCAAAAACAAAGCATCCTTCTGGCAGTGAAAACTGACAAAACAAGCGTCAGCGAAACACTGTATATTCTCCCTCCGGATCCGTTCCAGGAGCGCTGGACCGGACGTCGGCTCAAACCAGAAGAAGCATCAGAACTGTCCGGAATTGAACGGATCCTGTTTCTAAGCAGTTTTGAAAAGGACATCCATACACTGCTTGCCGGCGGACACTACAGCACACGACAGGCAAACTGTGAACACCTTTATCTGGATCTTTTCCGTACAGAAATCACTGATCGTGACCGTCCTGCTCAGAAATTTCTTTCTCTTGCACAGAAAGAATATCCTTATCTGAAGATCGAAAACGCCAATCGGCTCCTCAGAAAGCTTAGGCTGATCAAAGCTCCCTGCGAGATCGAAGCAGTCCGAAAGGCAGAAGAGATCACCCGGGAAGGGATCCTGGCTATGATGCGCGCTTCCAGACCTGGTATGTACGAATATCAGTATAAAGCCATCTTTGATTATGAACTTGGCCAGTACAGTCCTGACGGTCCGGGCTTTCCTTCTATCATCTCGGCAGGTAAAAACAATTTCTGTATTCATTACTACAGCTATACCGGGCAGGCTATGGACGGTGACATGGTACTGAACGATGTCGGCGCTCAGTGGGATCATCATACGACCGACGTTTCCAGAGGATGGCCATGCAACGGCCGTTTTTCCGAACGTCAGAAACTGCTCTTTGACTGTGCGCTTGCTACCTCTGATCATATGTTTGAGATCGTCCGTCCCGGTATGAAAATGGCAGACATCGATAAGACCATCCGTGATTACAACGCTGAGCGGCTTGTTGAAGCAGGCGTCATGAAGTCTGCAGATGAAGTCAGTAAGTACATGTGGCACGGCGGAGCTCATCATATCGGGTATGACGTTCATGATGTGATCGAAACACCTGAATTCATTGCTCCGAACATGATTTTCTGCATTGATGTCGGCATCTATCATGAGGAATGGGGAATCGGATTCCGGCTGGAAGACAATCTTCTGGTGACAGAGAACGGATGTGAAAACCTTTCTCGAAATATCCCACGTACAACTTCGGCTATCGAAGAAGTCATGGGAACCAGATAGCTTTTCTCAAGTCATCATAAATACAAATTGGGCTGCCATCAGGCAGCCCATTCGTATTTTCATTTCTGTTTTTGTTCTTTTGTTCTTATTATTTGATTGGTTCGAAATCGGCAGCGCCGTGTTTGCACAGCGGGCAGATGAAGTCCTCCGGAAGCGGATCGCCTTCATAAATGTATCCGCAGACGGTGCAGACCCAGCCCTTCTTGCCTTCAGTCTGCGGTTTTGGTTTGACATCAGACTGATAGAAGTTGTAGGTCATGGTCTCTACATCGGAGAGGACTCTTGCTTCTGTCACAGAGCAGATGAACAATCCATGGGACTCGAAGTCCACATACTGTTCAACTTTCAGGGACATGAAAGCATTGATATAGCGAGGCAGGAAAGCAAGTCCGTTGTCAGAACGCAGGAAATCAAATCCTTCAAACTTGTCCGTCGTGCGGCCGCTCTGGAAACCAAAACGCTCAAAGACGCTGAAAGGTGCTTCCTTGGACAGACAGTTCACATTCATGATACCGGTCTGCTTGATCACATGATACGAATAGTTCTTCTTGTTGATCGCAACAGCTACCCGGTTCGGAGCATCCGTCAGCTGAGTCACGGCATTTCCGATCATACCGTTATCCTTGCCGGAAGCATCCTTGGAAGTAATGACATACAGGCCGTAGCCGATCTTGAACAGAGCCTTCAGGTCATTCTTATTGGCAGTTTCCGGATCTTTGGCGATATATTCAGCGCAAAGAACATCCGCCAGAGCGTCCAGCTGCTGTTTGGATTCATCAGAAAGTGCCGATTTGATATGAACCACCTGCTCCAGGATCTTGATATTTTTGCTCTTCTCGAACATACCGGTCATGATCTTGGCCGCCTGTGCAGCCCAGGATCCGTTTTCGATCAGTCCGACGGTTCTGTTCTGGAATCCATGCTCTACCAGACGCGTGATAAAGTCGCGCATGAACGGATAGATTTCCGCATTGTAGGTAGTGGTGGCCAGAACGATCTTCGGATAACGGAACGCATTGGCCAGCGCCTCTGCCATATCGCATCTGGCCAGATCATTCACCACGACCTTCGGACATCCGGCTGATTCCAGTTTAGCTGCCAGCGCTTCCACTGCTTTTCTGGTATGGCCATAGACAGAAGTATAGGCAATCAGAATACCGTCTTCTTCCGGCGTATAGCTGGCCCATGTCTTGTAAAGATCGATATAGTGGCCAAGATTCTCTGTGAGCACCGGGCCGTGCAGCGGGCAGATCTTCGCGATCTCAAGACCGGCTGCTTTTTTGAGTACATTCATGACCTGCGGACCGTACTTGCCGACAATGCCGATATAGTAGCGGCGGGCTTCGTCATCCCAGGGTTCATTTACGTCATTGGCACCGAACTTTCCGAAGCCGTCGGCAGAAAACAGGACTTTGTCCAGATCATCATAGGTCATCATGACCTCCGGCCAGTGGACCATGGGTGCAGCCACGAAATGAAGCGTATGCGCACCGAGCGGCAGTGTATCGCCTTCCTTGATCACGATCCGGCGATCTTCATACTCCGTGCCGAAGAAGTTCTTGATCATCGCAAATGCTTTGGCAGAAGAAACGATCGTTGTAGACGGATAGATGCTCATGAAGTTGGCAATGTTCGCAGAATGATCGGGTTCCATATGCTGGACAACCAGATAATCAGGCGCTTTATCTCCGAGAACTTTCTGGATATTATCCAGCCATTCATGGCCAAAATTCTGATCCACAGTATCCATGACAAGAGTCTTCTCATCCAGGATCAGATAGGAATTATATGCCATTCCGTTCGGGACTTTGTACTGCCCTTCGAACAGGTCGATCTGATGGTCATTAACGCCGATATAACGAATATCTTTGGTGATTTCCATAGCTTTCTCCTTATTGATTGGATTTGCTTCGATTCTATCATAAAAGCCTTTTTTCCGCAATAAGGATCGTTTGTGCCACAGCCTAAGGAACCGGCTTTCCCGGCAGTCTGTTTTGTCTTATCGACCTTTGTGCCGTTTCTTGTAATCCTGCCTGATGGGTTCCAGTATCGCCGCATCGTCCATCATCTCGTTCATCGCCTTGGCCGAGGGAGCTCTTCTGGCACAGCCGACCGCATGAGAGACAACGGAATAGTTCAGCAGCGTGCCTTCCGCATCGTGTTCATAGCGCACCGCATGAGTGGAATTGATTCCGAATCGGCTCGCTTCCCTGACAGCATCGATATTCGCACCCAGGAACAAAAATTCCCAATGATACTTCTCTTTCTGACGTTCGATCATTTGCCGCACCTTATCATAGGAATACAGGCGGCTGGCATTTTCCATTCCATCAGTCGTGATAATAAAGATCGTCTTTTCAGGAACATCTTCCTCCCTGGCATATTTATGAACGTTTCCGATATGATGGATCGCACCTCCGACTGCATCCAGGAGAGCGGTACAGCCGCGCACATAGTACTGCCGATCGGTCATTGGTTCGACCTTCTGAATATCGACCCGGTCCAGAAGGACTTCCGAAGTATCATCGAAGAGGATGACTGAAACATATGCTTCTCCCTCTTCCTTTTTCTGTTTTTCGATCATGCCGTTGAATCCGCCGATTGTATCAGCTTCCAGTCCGCTCATCGATCCGCTCCGGTCGAGAATCATTACCAGTTCAGTTAATCCTTTTTTCATATTAATGGCCTCCTTGTTTTGTTTTGTGACTATATCATAACAAAACAGGGAGGCCATATGGTCGCTTCAAAGGCGACATCTTTTATGAACCAAGCAATGGCTGGTCATATTTAAATAAAAGTGCGTTGACATCAATAATGCTGTAGATCCTGTTCTCTATACAGTAGCGAACGATCAGATCAAAAAGATTGCTGGAGGAAAGTGCATATCCGGCTGTTCGAAGAAGATCCGTTGTTTCATCCAGATTTAATCCGAGTGCAATAGCAAAAGCCAGAGCCGTCTTTTTCTTTGGCGAATATGCTTCATTGCAGCGGATCTTGGAAAAAAGTTTGCGGTCAAGATTAGCTTTTCTGTAAACTTCAGCATCCGTCAGCCCGCGCTCGTCGATCATGCGGAACAAGCGTTGCTGGAAACTCTCATCCCTCATCCGGAGCAGATCAGAAAGAGCCACATGAGGTACTTCTTTATTTTCAAGAACCAGTTCTTCTGCATCATAATCGGTTTTTCTCGAAGCATTTTTTCGCTCTTTCGAAGATCCGCGTGCACTTTTCTTTTCCTTGGGCAATTCTGCCGGAGCTGCATAGGAAGGCGCCATCGGTGCCATCGGCATCATCGCACTCGCATCATTAGAGAAATTACCTGCTTCATAAGGTCTTTCGAGTCTTTCGGGGCGATGGAAACAGGCTGCTTTCTCTGCCTCTTCTACCGCTGCATCATCGATATACGCAGCAACATCCTTCATCCGGGCATCAGAGATCTCATACGCTTTTCGGTCAAAGACGACCAGCGTTACGTCTATCTCCGAATGTTCCAGAAAATTCTGAATCTCAGAAAGCGCGATCTCCAGCGCTTTATCTTTCGGAAACCCGTAGACGCCGGAGGAGATGAGCGGGAATGCAATGCTCCTTAGTTTCATCTCTGCTGCTTTCTGAAGAGATTTCTGATAACAGGCAGCAAGACTCAGGAATTCTCCGCTTTTTCCTCCGTTCCAGACAGGTCCGACTGTATGAAAAACATATTTTGCAGGAAGGGCAAAACCCTTTGTCACCGCGACATCCCCGATCGCGATGGGCCCGATCTTCTTTCGTGCCTTTAACATCCGCTCACTGCCGGCAGCCTGATAAATCGCTCCATCACAACCGCTGCCGATCACAGGTTCCGGATTGGCAGAATTGACGATGGCATCCACTTTAACCCTGGTAATATCCGCACGGATAATCTGAAATGGCATACTTCCTCCTATTATTTATCAGTGTCTTGCCAGATCACGGACGAAGGGCTCTGTCACTTCTTCGCTGATCAGTGCCTGATACAGCCTGGGTCTGCGATAGGCATTGCCATGAATCTCATAGGTGCGATAGTCCCGAAGTTTCGTAAGATCCAGTTTGGCCATCAGGATCTCTTCCTCTTCTCCGCCTTCCACAAGACAGGCGTCCAGAGGCTCTGGTGCATCCGGGATAAACATAGCGCCGTCGAAAACGCTCGAATGGCCGTTGCAGTCCGGATGGGTCCCCGGATAATTGCAGGTAGCGATCGCTATCATGTTTTCATAGGCGCGTCCTCTGAGCTGCGACAGCCGGTTGATCTCCATCGGACAGGCATTCGGCACAAGCAGAAGCTCTGCGCCTTCCAGCATCAGGATCCGTGCTGTTTCCGGAAATTCTCTGTCATAACAGATCATACTGCCGACTTTTACCGGACCCAGTCGGGTATCCAGACTGACGACCGGGAATTCTTCTCCCTGCGTCAACCGTCTTTCATCGCTGAAATCACAGGTGTGAACCTTCGCATACACATACTGAAGGCTGCCGTGACGATCGAACAGCGCGACGGAGTTTCTCGGTGCCGGGTCCCACGCTTCCAGAAATGTAATCGCGATGGCCATATCCAGTTCCGCCGCCAGCTGCGCGAAAGTTTCAACGAACTCGCTGTCTCTGGAAAGAGACAGTTTCACAAAGCGATCCTCATCCTCCGGCATCTGATATCCACAGCTGAACATCTCCGGAAAAAGGGCAATATCCGCCCCCATCTCCTTTGCCTTCCGACAGGCGGCGATCCCCTTTTGCCTCTGCGCCTCCAAAAACAACGCGTCATCGGTTGATCCGGCCGGGAGTCTTTCCGGCTGGATCTGTAAAAGAGCGATTTTCAGGATATCCCTGTAAAGATCCCATTTCTTTCCATCGATCTGCAGGATCGGATATCGATGCAGTTTGCGCCCGTAAGCCCGAACCGCACAGAAAATTTTGCGCACGAACTTCCACTCGCATAGCTCTTCCAGATCCATCTGTCCATCGGTGATCAGATTGACAACGAAACAGCCATGAGAAAAACCGCTGTCCAAAACCGGATATTCCATCCGGATAACATGCTGCATCTGCCGGATACCTCGCGTTTTCAGCCCATCCTCTGTCAAACGCTGAGGGCCATGATCCAGCTTATCCGCCAGAATCAGGCAGAGTGCCATCAGACTGTCAGAATCGAATCCATTGCTGTGAACACGGATCGCCTGCAGCACTTCCTTGCGGTCCTTAAGCTCGATCTTCTTTTTCTTCAGATAGTCCTTTGCAAATTCATAGCTGTGTTCGGCATGATTCTTCTCACTCACTAAAAGGCCGGTATCATGCAGCAGTGCTGCGATCTTGGCCTCCTCTATCTGTATTTCGTCTGCACCGGCGAGCTGCATAAAGAACGCTGTTTTATCTATGACACTTGAAATATGAGACCAGCCATGATGGCAGGTCTCCTGTTCCTTTTTCTGCTTCTTTTCAATCTTTTCATAGATTTCCAGGATCTTCGGATCTTCCGCTATCTTCTCAAAAATTGACATTTCTTCTCCTTACAGATTGATCTCCAATACAGAATAAGGCTGATCCATCCTGTACCCTAGTTTCTTTGCCAGATGACAGGAGATCTTATTGGCTGCGTCCCAACTGGCATACCAGCCTTTTTTGTACGCTTCCAGGATCAGCCTCGCTCCGCAAACTGTTGCCAGTCCAAGCTTCTGTCTGTCTTCCCGGGTATCGATCTCGATCTCGATGCCATTGATCCTGTCAGGAAACCATGGATCCAGTTCTTTTCCTGCTTCCTTCCAGTTCACATAGCTGTTATAGGAGGAAGCTCCTGCGACCGGCTCTCCATTCTCCAAAGCCAGAACACCCAGTCCATGCGCTGCATAATCCGAATAGTCCTGATAAAGTGATACAAAGTCCCGTGACCAGTCCTGTTCTTTGCATTTCTCGTAGAGTACCTCATCGATGAGGCGAAGTTCAAAGCGCGGATCCACTTCTGCAAATTTCAGAAGTTTTTCCCTGTCCAGACAAGCAGGATCCTTAAAAAAAGCATATCGTTCCTCTTTCTGATAATGGCCAGCATAGGCCTCTTCAATCAGCAGCTCCCATCCTTCTTTCCGGCAGGTCACGATCATAAACTTGTTTTTCTTTTCTTCTGGCCAGAAAGCTGCCAGCTCCGGGCAGGGCTCTCCCGCAAAAAAAGCAAAGTCTCCCAGAAGAGCCATCGCTGAAGAAGGTTCCTCCTGCTGGTCGGATGGGATATAGATCTGACCCATCTGCCCTGAAAGGCAGGACCAGATCATCGTCTCATCCCACCCGGCAAAGAGTGGTGCAACATGAATAAAATCTTTCGTTTTGATGATCAAGGATCATTCCTCCACTATTTTTGACGCTCTTTTTTTCCACGTGCCGGAAATCAGATACGTTCCGCCAATAAAGAATGGAACCAGTCCGGCAAAGGCATTCCCATACCAGAATCCCTCGATTCCCCAGTTAAGAACCACACCCAGAAGCAGAGCAAACCCGATCCGGCAGACGATCCCATCCAAGAGAGCTACCATCAGATTCAGTCTGGAAGCCCCGGAACCATTGATC
>JAEEGL016068923.1_pt1 | contig 14928 bp, 18 predicted proteins | sample 9134231 | NCBI WGS metagenome assembly JAEEGL01 (sample SAMN16246548, study PRJNA631951) | gut metagenome | biome: gut microbiome; feature: rumen; material: fiber-attached | host: Bos | place: Iran: Karaj | collected 2018-10
AAAGGAGAAAAGCGTATGGGTCGTCTTGGAAAGTTCCTTACCGGATTTACAAGTTTGTTTCTGTTTTTAATAGGAGGCATTTTGCTTCTCCCAACTATCTTTTTTATGGCTGTAGATACCGGCAGAGGTGAATTGAGCGGCATGATCCACACTACTTCCATTGTTTACGGTGTCCTCAGTTTGATCCATCTTGTTCCGGGGATCTTTGGACTCTCCTTCGCAAGCAAACGAAAAGGCGCTGTTCTTTGCTTTATCACAGGGGCGATCTCTTTTATTTGCCTGCTCTCACTGACTTTGCCCATAGATTTTTTACATATCCAATCTTTTGAGATCTTCTTGAAATTAGATTCTTTTTATAAAGGCCCTTATTTATTCTTACCCAGCTTGTGCCTTGTCCTGTTTTATCTGATCGGTTGTGTTCTTAATTTTCGGGCTGCTTCCGCAGAGGACGAAGAAGAAATAACAGAAGAGGCTACTCCTGTCAAGGAAAACACTCCGGCCGATGAAAATATCGCAGATAAAGAAAATGCTCCGGCAGAAGAAAAAATAATGGCAGAAGAAAAAACGCCGGTGGAAAAAATGATGGCAGAAGAAAAAACAATGATAGCGGAAGCTTCTGCAGTCGAAAAACCCACCGCAGCAGAAGAAAGCATCGATGAACAGATAGCAAAAGCGGAAGCCGCTTTTCAGGCAGAAAATACCGATTTTTCCTCTTCTGTCCTTTTAGAAGACGATGATCCTGTTTTTGCCGCTGATCTGTCTGAGATCCCGTTATCCGAACTGGAAAAATTGCTGAAAACGGAAGATCTTTCCGACAGCGCAGAAGAAGTCCATGCATTCCATCAAGATACTATGGCAGAAGCTGCCATGGCGCAAGAAAATTCAGACAGGGGAAAAAGTTCCTTTTGATTTTGTTTCTAAACGAAAACACCTCCGTCAGTCATTATGGCGGCGGGATCAAATCAAACGTTTCACAATCTTTTAAAACTGATCTCTTTTGGGAGATCTTTTTTTATTGTCTCGGCCTATTTTGTTTCCATTTTAAACAATTGACAACTGTTTTTATTTCGAATTACAATGTTATCAGATCAAGTATCTAAAAGTATCATTTGTATCAAGAAAGGAGTTATTTTATGATCATTAAAGCGGTTAAACTCTATGAAAATGGTTTTATGACACAGCCTTTTGCTTTCGGCGGTGAAGAAGGAATGGAAAAATTTGATCCCTCGGTCAAATATCGTTCCAGCCTTCAAAATTATGTGATTGATACAGGAAAAGAAGTCATTCTTGTGGATACCGGTATGCCAAAAGGAGTACCTGACGCTGTCCCGGATGAAACCACAATGATTTATATGGGAAGCACGATAAAAGATTATGTCTCTGCCTTAAAAGACGTGGGATATGAACCGGAACAGGTCACAAAGATCCTTTTGACCCACAAACATGCCGATCATTCCGGCGAATTGAAAAGTTTCCCCAACGCTAAAATCTACACTTCTCCCGAAGAAGCAGAAGCAGATGAACTAAAGGGGATCTCTGTCATCCCTGCGCAGTATCAGGACGGCCCTTACTATAATTTTGACGCTTGTGAAAAAATCGCTGACGGCGTATATTATCTGCCTGCCAAAGGCCACACTACCGGCAACAGTATCGTTATTGCGGAAGATAACGGTTTGTTCTATTTGATCCACGGTGATGTTACTTATACGGATGAAGCGCTGTATGAAAATAAGCTTTCTATTGTGTTTGAAGATATCGCTGCTGCAAGAGATACCCTAAATCGTGTCAGAGATTTCGTTCAGAATCATCCGACGGTATATCTTTCTACGCATACCCCTCTTGGATATGAAAATTTAGAAGCAAAAAAAGTCATTGATTTGAACAATCCGCCGGAAAGTATTCCGCCTGTTGCCGTAGAAGCAAAAGAATCCACCGGTAAATATGTATGTTCTATCTGCGGATTCGTTTACGATCCCGCAGTCGGTGATCCGGAACACGGTATTCCCGCGGGGACAAAATTTGAAGATCTGCCTGACGACTGGAAATGCCCGCGCTGCAGACAGGCTAAAAGCAATTTTAACAAAGCGTGATCTACAAACGATATTACAAAAACTCCCGAAGAGCAAAAGCTCGTATCGGGAGTTTTTCTTTTTTTGCTTTTTACTTTTCTTTTTCTCTGTTATCTCTCGTTTTTGTTCCCTTTCCTCTGCCTTTTTACTTCCGCTTTTCCCTTTTTTGCTCTCTTCTTTTTGCCTTCCCGCCTTTTCCTTTTTCGCTCTCTTCTTTTTGCCTTTCCGCCTTTTCCTTATATCCCTTTGAACGTCCTCTGGCCGCAACAAAAAACAGCACCTTACAGGTGCTGTAAAATTTCATGATTGCCGACAGATCAAATCACATAATTATCCGAAAAGTCATTTTCCATCAGATCCGCAATGGTAACACTGTCCAAATATTCATTGATGATCTCATTTAATTTTCCCCACATGGGAAAGGTGGGACACCCCGCTACTTTGGCGCAGGGTTTTGCGTCTTGTGCCAAACAGGATACGGGCGCCAGATCGCCTTCCGTCAGTCTTAAAATTTCTCCTATTTTATACTCTTGCGGTTCTCTGGTCAAACGATATCCGCCCCCTCTTCCGTGCACCCCTTCGATCAAATGATTCTGGGTCAGCACAGGAAGTATTTTTTCAAGATATTTTAAAGAAATTTCCTGCCGTTTCGCTACATCTTTTAACGGGATATAGCCGCCGTTAAAATGTTCCGCCAAATCGATCATAACATGAAGAGCATATCTGCCCCTGGTCGAGATCTTCACTCTTGCCACCCCTTTCCTTCTTTTGGTCACAATTTCATGAATTTATTTCTCAAAAAGTCCTATTTCAAAATCACACCGCCGCCCAAGACCACATCTTCGTCATAGACTACCGCAGCTTGTCCCGGTGTAATGGCTCTCTGCGGCTGTTCAAAACGGATATGCACCGTTTCTTCACTGGTCGGTATTACCGCGGCGGGCTGTTCTTTTTGCCGATACCGAATTTTCACTTTACACCGTATCTCCCTCTTAGGCGCTTTTCCCGAGATCCAATGAAAATCAGCCACATCTGTTTCCGACCGAAACAGATCTTCCGCTCTGCCAAGGATCACTTTGTTTTCCGCCGCGCAAATACCGCAAACATAAAACGGCGCGGAAGAAGAAATCCCCAGCCCTTTTCGCTGTCCTATGGTATAATGGATGATCCCTTTATGCTGTCCCAGAACCGTTCCTTTTTGATCAACAAAATCTCCCGGTAAATAGTTTTTCCCGGTACGATGTTCTATCATCTTTCCATAATCCCCGTCCGGCACAAAACAAATATCTTGGCTTTCCGGTTTATGGGCATTTAAAAATCCGTTTTCTTCCGCGATGCCCCGTGTTTCGGATTTGTTTAAGCTGCCCAAAGGGAACAATGTATGCGCAAGCTGTTTTTGCGTCATGGAATACAAAACATAGCTTTGATCTTTTGTTTCATCCAACGCTTTTTTCAGCACATAGGTATCTCCGTTTTGTTCGATCCGCGCATAATGTCCCGTCACGACCGCATCACAGCCCAATACCATTGCCCGATCAAACAGTCTGTCGAATTTCATATACCGGTTGCAATCGATACAGGGATTCGGCGTCATTCCTTTCTCATAGCTTTGGATGAATTTTTGGATGACCTTTTCTCGAAAATCTTCCGTAAAATTAAATACATAATAAGGCATTCCCAGTCTATAAGCTACATTCCGCGCGTCTTCCACATCATCCAAAGAACAGCAGGTCCTGCCGGAAGGCACTCCTACATCCGCGTTTTCATACAGTTTCATGGTACAGCCGATACAATCGTATCCTTTTTCTTTCATCAAAAAAGCAGCAACACTGGAATCCACGCCGCCGCTCATTGCAATCAATACTTTCATTCATTTCCGCCTCTTTTGACATCCCCAATATCTGTCACGATCCGATATCCGATACCGGCCACTCTCTGTTCCAAACAGCTTTTGCATTCCGCCGCTTCTTCTCCCGTGCAGATCTTATTTTCATACAGCTCATATTTTTTACGCACCTGTACAGGCGATAAATTCGGCATTACAACATTTGCCCCGGCCTCAAGTCCCATTTCTCTGCCTAAAGGATGGATGGTGCCCAGCGCCGTTGTTGCCGGGATCAACGCATAAGGAAACATCAGCCTGAGAACAGAGATCAAACGAACCGTCAATTTCAAGCTTCCTTTCGGAAACGCGGCAAAAGGCGTTTCCCGATGGGTGATGAAAGGTCCTATCCCGATCATGTCCGGTTTCAATTCCTGCATGAATCTTAAATCCGCAACGATATTTTTTGTTGTTTGATAAGGAGACCCTACCATGATCCCCGTGCCTACCTGGTATCCGATCTCTTTTAGGTCAAAGAGACATCTTTTTCGATTCGCAAGGCTCAATTCTTTCGGATGCAGTTTATTATAATGCTCTTCTTCCGCTGTTTCATGGCGAAGAAGATACCGATTCGCGCCCGCGTCAAAATAGGCCTGATAGCTTTCCCTCGGCTTTTCTCCGATAGATAAGGTAATGGCGCAATCCGGATAGCCTGTTCGAATGGCGGACACGATATCACAGATCTTTTCATCTGTATAAAAAGGGTCTTCTCCGCCCTGCAGTACAAAAGTACGATACCCAAGAGCATATCCCTTTTTACAGCAGGACAAAATTTCCTCTTTTGTCAAGCGATACCGCTCTGCCATACGGTTATCCCGTCTGATTCCGCAGTAATAGCAGTCGTTTTTACAATAATTTGTAAATTCGATCAATCCGCGGACATAAATTTGATCTCCGTAAATACTTCTTCTTACCGAATCGGCAGCTGCCGCAAGCGCTTCATCCATCTTGTCCGTATCCAATAATTCCACCAGCGCGTCGTCGGGCAGATCTTTATCCCGCCGCAAGGCTGCCACCGGATCCCACGTATCATGTATCATCATTTTATTCACCATAATCTATTATTTAGTGTTCATCATCATGAATCACGAACTGGGCAGGATCATATTCGATCCCATTTTTGTCATAATAATCTTTTAATGCCAATTTGATCGCGTCTTCTGCCAAAACACTGCAGTGCATTTTATGAGCCGGCAGTCCGTCCAATGCTTCCGCGACTGCTTTGTTGGTGATCTGCAGGGTTTCTTGGATGGTCTTCCCTTTGATCAGTTCCGTAGCCATAGAGCTGGAAGCAATCGCGCTTCCGCAGCCGAAGGTTTCAAATTTTACATCTGTAATGATGTCATTATCGATCTTTAAATAAATCTTCATAATGTCCCCGCAAACAGGATTCCCTACTTCACCGATCCCATCCGCGTTTTCTATGGAACCTACATTCCGCGGATTCCGGAAATGATCCATTACTTTTTCACTATATAATGCCATATTGATTGCACCTCACTTTAAAAATATATGTTGTCGTTTCCCTGATACCAAGTCTTTCCACAGAGGAGACATATTTCTCAGATATTCTACAACTTCCGCAACGGATTTGATCATATAGTCGATTTCTTCTTCCGTGATATCTTCGCCAATGGACAGCCGAAGGGAACCGTGAGCTACTTCATGAGGCCGGCCGATCGCCAACAGTACGTGGCTTGGATCCAATGACCCGGATGTACAGGCACTGCCGGAAGAAGCGGAAATCCCTTTGTCATCCAAAAGCAGTAAAAGAGATTCTCCTTCGATTCCTTCAAAACAGAAATTCACATTGCCGGGCAAACGGCAGACCGCATCACCGTTTAATTCGGAATAAGGGATCTGACTTAATCCTTCTATCAATCTGTCCCGCATGGCCACCAGTTTTTTTGTGTTCGCATCCATATTTTGAACTGCCTCTTCCATAGCTGCAGCCATTCCCATAATGGCAGGCACATTTTCTGTCCCCGCGCGTTTTCCTCTTTCCTGCGCGCCGCCTTCGATCAAGTTGGTAAGACGGATCCCTCTTTTTACATAAAGGGCGCCGATCCCTTTCGGCCCGTGAAATTTATGCGCGGAAAGGGAGAGCATATCGATATTTTGTTCTTGCACATCGATCGGCAAATGTCCCACTGCCTGCACGGCGTCCGTATGGAAAGTGACTCCTTTTTCACGGCAAACTTTGCCGATCTCCGCAATAGGCTGGATCGTTCCGATCTCGTTATTGGCATACATAATGGTCACAAGGCAAGTTTCCGGCCGAATCGCTTCCGCCACTTGTTCCGGTGTTACAAGACCGTTTTGATGCACATCCAAAAGCGTGATATCAAATCCTTCTCTTTTCAGCTTGTTTAGAGTATGCAGCACCGCATGATGTTCAAAAGCGGTGGAAATAATATGTTTTTTCCCTTTTCTTTCTCCCAGGCGCGCCGCGGAAATAATTGCCATGTTATCCGCTTCACTGCCGCCGGAAGTGAATGTGATCTCTTTTGGATCGCATCCCAAACAGAAAGCCACTCGTATTCTGGCGTCTTCCAATGCTTCTTTTGCTTCCTGCCCAATGGTATAAAGGCTGGAAGGATTTCCGTAAACTTTATCCATGTAAGGCAACATTGACTGTATCGCTGTACGACTCATTTTGGTTGTAGCTGCATTGTCCGCATATATTTTCATAATGACTTTTTGATAACTCCTTTCCTTCTTCACAAAAAAAGCTCCGGTAAATTGCAGCCCGGAGCAAATTTTTTAGTCTGCAAACAAAGGTGTCGATAGATACCTGTCCCCCGTATCCGGCAGAAGAACAACGATATTTTTGCCTTTGTTTTCTTCTCGTTTCGCAAGCTGGATAGCTGCCCATGCTGCCGCGCCGGAGGAGATCCCTACCAAAATACCTTCTTTTTTCCCGATCAGTTTGCCGGTTTCAAACGCGTCTTCATTGGAAACCGCAATGATCTCATCATAAATATCGGTATTTAATGTTTCGGGAACAAATCCCGCACCAATGCCTTGAATTTTGTGACTTCCAGCAACTCCGGTAGATAAAACCGCAGAAGAAGCAGGTTCCACCGCTACAATTTTTATATTTGGATTTTTTGATTTTAAATATTCACCAACGCCTGTTATGGTCCCGCCGGTCCCAACACCGGCCACAAAAATATCCACTTTGCCGTCCGCATCTTCCCAGATTTCCGGTCCTGTGGTTTCTCTGTGCGCTTTCGGGTTTGCCGGATTGACAAACTGTCCCGGAATAAAACTATTTGGGATCTCCTGCGCCAATTCTTCCGCTTTTTGGATCGCGCCTTTCATTCCCTTTGCCCCTTCTGTCAGCACCAGATCGGCGCCGTACGCTTTCATCAATTGTCTGCGTTCTACGGACATGGTTTCCGGCATTACGATCACGATCGGATACCCTTTTGCCGCGGCAACAGCAGCAAGCCCGATCCCTGTATTCCCGGAAGTGGGTTCAATAATGGTCGCACCCGGTTTTAATTTCCCGGACTTTTCAGCATCTTCCACCATCGCTTTTGCGATTCTGTCCTTTACCGATCCTGCCGGATTCAAATATTCCAATTTCGCGATCACTTTTGCATTTAAATTTTCTTTTTCCTCAATATGAACAAGTTCCAAAAGAGGCGTTTTGCCGATCAGCTGATCAGCTGAAGTATATATTGACATACTTAGTTTCTCCTTCATCCCTATTTTAATTCTTTTTCCCCTGATTGACAAGTTTTACTTCTGAGGTTCTCCTCTATGCAACATCGGTGCATACGCTCGTAAAAGCCGTTTCTTTTTAAGTATTTTTGACCTGCAAGATCCATATCAATCCTCCTGCTGCAAAATCAAATCAGAACCTTTTTTGATTTTCGTCTGTATTAACCTACCTACCCACTAGGTTGATATTATAATAACACGAGCAGCACCTTTTGTCAACAAAAAATCTATACTTTCTATAGTCTTTTTATCGCTTTGTTCCTAAATGATATTTTCCCTTTTTGTCTGTCCCCGAAAGACTTCCTTTTTGACTGTTTTCTCTCTTTTCTGTTGTACCGTTCCCCGCTGGACAGGCCATCACAAGTTTGCTCCGCAAAACAAAAAAACATCCATTTAAAAAGCCGCTTTCCATACAGAAAGCGGCTTTGCCATCTCCCTTGATTTTATTTTCTTTTTTTAAAAAGGGCTGTTCAACCCTGCTTTTTCTATCAGCTCCTGCAGAAGACTGACATCTTTTCCGCAGTCTTTGATAGGGTGCCCTGCAAAGGCCGACGCTTCCTCTGCCGTTACTGTAAGCGTGCGCACCGTTCCTTCCACCTGATATTCATAGATCACTTCGTCCAGGTTGTCGATCACAGACAGCATCACATAGGCAAAAGACCGCATCGCTTTTTCTTTGGCGCTCCCCATTCCCGATGAGATCCTTTGTTCCAAAACGATCTTCCATCCGTAAGGCTGCTGACCGGTCAGCAGTTCATTGCTGTAGGAGCCCAGCACCTCACTGATCCGAAGCGCCTGTGCCGTTTGATTGTTTGCCGGCATATCTCCCATATATTCATGTCCGGTTTGATACACCTCTGACGTGATTTTTGAAATATTCTTTCCTTTGTCCCACAAAATACGATCATTCAACCGCACCTGCACAATATCTTCTTGTGCCGCATATTCGGAAGAAAACTCCCCTTTGTGAAACGGGCTTGCCAAAACCGCTTTTGTTGTTCCCGTTACCACGCCATCTTTTTCTTCATACCGAATGGTCGAAACACCGTGCACACTGTCCATGACCGTTCCGTTCAAAGTCATATAACGGTTATCCACCTTGACGTCACAGGTGATCCAGTCCCCATACAGGTAATCTCCCACAATATATAATCGGGTAAACAATACGCCGCCAATGATGAGAAGCGCGGCAAGCAGACTGCCTGCGATCACTTTCAGGTTCTTTTTTCTGTTTTTCTTTAAAAAATCGATCTCTTTTTGATCCTTTTCACTGATCGGCGCCGCTTCCGCATGCTTCATGTTTTCCATTGCCTGTTTGCAGTCCGCGCAGCCATCCATATGTTCTTCCACCAGCTGATTCGTCGTCTGACTGGTCAATCCGTCAATATAAGACGGCAATAAATCCAAAATCGTATCACAAGGTATTTTATTCATCCTGATCCATATCCTTTCTTAATTTTTCTTTTCCTCGATAGAAAGTAACCCGTGCCCAGTTTTCCGTTTTTCCAAAAATGTCTCCGATCTCACGGAATGATAAAGTGCCAAAGATCCGAAGATACAAGATCTCGCGGAACGGTTCCGGACACAGATGCAGTCTTTTTAAAAGGTCCACTCGGCTTATGGATTCCAACGCGTCTTTTTCCGCGGATTCCGTTAAAACATCCTGCTCATTGATCTCTTCCAGCGCGGGATGCTTGCGACGATAGGACCAAAGCTGTCTTTTCGCGATAGCGCAGAGCCAAGTGGAGATCGAAGAGCTGCCATCAAAACGGTCAATGCTTCGGATCGCTTGATAAAAAGTCTCTTGGGTCAATTCTTCCGCCAAAGCGCTGTCGTGAGTCATAGATAGCAGATATTGATAGACTGTTCTGGCATATTTTTGATAGATCTCTTCCATCTGCTGCACTTTTTATCCTCCTTTTCCCTTTCTATCTTGTTAATGCAAATTTTTCTCGTTTCGTTACAAGGATTTCAAAATTTTTTATTTTTCTCTTTCCGTGATTTTGACATGGACCAAATCGCCCGGTCCTTTACCAATGGCGGACCGGATTTTTTTGTTTATCCCGATGATGTAGCAGGTACGACCCGTTTCATCTTTGACTCCCATATTGACAATGCTCCCGTCATACGCTGCGCTGTCGAACACCGCATGGACTTTGACTCTGCCTTTTCCAAAAACAGACCGAATGTCATAGGGAAAGATCACATAAGCCGCGTCCTGATCCGGCACTTTTTGTATCACCGCGTCAAACTGATATTCTCTTTTTTCATCTTTCTGTGCTTCCGCTCTTTCTTTTTTTACCGCTGTCTTCTTTTTTCCCGCCGGAAGCTCCTTTACCATCGCTTCCACTAAGGATCTTAAAAAAGCGCTGTCCTCCACCCTGTCCACCAAAAGCATTTCTTTTGCTCCTTCATAGGGCAGTTCATAAGCCGCGTCCGGCATCATGGAAACTGCGGATCCGGTGGGTTTGACCAAAAAACGGTCGTCATAGATCCCGCCGATCACCTTGCCTTGACAGTATAAAATATACTCTCCCAGCATTTTTCTATAAGTAATATCCTCCGTTTCGGATAACTGTTCCAAAATAAACTCCAAATATTCTTTGCTGGACGCCATCTTCTTCCTTCTCCTTTTCCTGATTTACATATCTATTTCATTATACCAAATAACTGTCAGATAAAAAGAAATGTCCTTCCTTTTTTATAAAAAAATAAGAAGAGCTTTCTCTTCGCTCTTCTTATTTTTCTTTGTTGTCTCTTTTTTTACCTATTTATGCATCGATACTATCTACCCATGCTTTCAATTCTTCTACGGTAGATTTTCTGTTCAGCACTTTGCCTTCTTTCATCACGGTATCTTCCGCCACACTGCCTTTCAATCCTTTCACCGTATCCCCGAATCCGCTTCCGCCTGAGGTCGCGAACAGGATAACCGTCTTTCCGCTGAAATCATACGCTTCCAAAAAAGTGTTGATAATGGTAGGCGCTACATACCACCAAATGGGGAATCCCACAAAAATCACGTCATATTCTTCCACTTTTGCGTCTTTGTCTGCCAGCGCCGGGCGGGAAGATTTGTTTTTCATTTCTTTTGTACTTCTGGAAAAAGGATTCATCCAGTTGAGATCCGCTTTTTGATAAGGCACTTCCGGTTTGATCTCATAAAGATCCGCCCCTGCCGCTTCCGCTAATTTTTTTGCGGCTCCTGCCGTCACACCGCTTGCGCTGAAATAAGCAACTAATTTTTTACTCATATTATTTTCTCCTTCTCAAATTGATTCTTTTTTCTTTAAACTTCTGCTTCAACAGGCCCTCTTCCTTTGGCATTCATCAGAAAAGTTCCGTTTTGATAAAAGAACGGGCCTTCTTCTGTTCCATCACCAAAGTATTCCGGCCTTTCGCATAACAGATCCATCAATTCTTCCACATTTTTTACCTTGGATACCTGATAAGGTTGTTCGAATGCAATTTTTTCCACAAACAACAGATACTCTCCGCAATCGATCAGCACGCCCGTATGTCCCACAAACACCACATCATCGAAAGGATCATGTATGACCACGCTGAACAAGGATACCTTTTCACTCTCGATACGGCAAGCTGCTTTGTCCCATTCCTCCGAAAACGCATTTTGGATCTCATCCGGCGTCTTCTCCTTCACGTCGATCTCTCCAAACAAGTTTTGGAACAGCGCTTCTTTTTCTTTTATCCTTTCATATTTTTCCGCATTTTCAACGGCATCCAAATCAAACATCAAATAGGTTCCCTCATAAACCGGATCAATTTTTTCTCTTTGGATCCGGTCAGAGAGCAGTAAAAAAGCAGTGATACGGCAGTTGGAATCATATTCGCCGCGGTCATAGGCCTCTTGCCAAGCCAAAGAACACGCGCTTTGATCCGGGCGCAGTTTGGCTTTTGCCGTCCAGTCTCCCGCAAGATTCGCTTTTTCTCCTACCAACGCGGCATAATCCTTTACCCATTCGGAAAAGATGTCCACATTAGACAATTGATTTTCCTTTAAAATAGCTGTGACTTCCTCCAATACGGCATCGGAAGCCAGATTGCTGACCATGACAGAATCTGTTTTGGTTGTTTCCTGCACTATCTTTTCCGTATTCTGCTTTACGGGACCGCATCCCGACAGCAAACCCCCTATCAGAAAAAACACCAAGACCCATTTACTAGATCGCTTCATTGTTTTTATTTCCTTTTTTATCGATAAGATCTTTCATAGATCCCGGCGATCTCTTCATCTGTTGTTTCCGCCGGGTCGCAGGCAAACAATCCGCCCATCGTTGCTCTGGCATTTTTTGCGAGCGTCATGCATTCTTCTTTCTTGATACCGTAATCAGACATTTTTAGATTCGCTACACCGCAGTCTTCCTGCAGTTTTACCAAAGCTGTCAGAAAATCTTCCGGTTTTTCCGCGTCTGTTTTCCCAAGAAATCTTGCCATATCCACAAAGCGGTCATCACAGACATGTTTATCGATCCAGAATTTAAAATATTCTTTTGAGATCATGATAAGGCCCGCTCCATGAGGCAATTTCGGATGATAAGCGCTCATGGCATGTTCCATGGAATGCTCGCTGGTGCACGCTGCCGCTACCATAGAATAACCGGATAACGTATTCGCAAAGGCGACCGCTTCTCTTGCTTCCATATCATTGCCGTCTTTCACGGCTCGCGCAAGATATTTCCCGATATTTTCGATCGCCGTTCTTTCTACCATGTCGCTCATCAGATTGTGCACATTGGCTATATAGCCTTCCACAGAATGGAACAAAGCGTCAAATCCCTGATATGCCGTATATTCTTTCGAAACGGTCTTCATCAGTTCCGGATCGACGATGGCAAAAGCGGCAAACATGGAATCCGCGCCGCCTACGCCGATCTTTTCATAAGTGGCCAGGTTCGTGATGACCCCTGCCTGGTCCACTTCCGAACCGGTTCCTGCCGTAGTGGTGATGGCCACCCACGGAAGAGGTTCCTGATCCAATTCTTTGCCTTTTCCCGTTTCTCCGAAAGCATAATCCCAAAGATCCTCAGAAGGCTGCGGCGCCAGCATAGCGATCACCTTTGCCGCGTCCATTACAGAACCGCCTCCCAAAGCGATCACAAAATCACATTCATTTTCTCTGACTGTTTTTGCGCCTTTTTCCACCATCTCTTTTTGCGGATTAGGAGCGATCTGATTGAATACCACATATTTGCATCCCGCTTTTTCCAATTCACTTTTTGTCTTTGCAAGCGCACCGTTTTTCAAGCTGGATACCCCGTTGGAAACAGCGATCAACGCTTTTTTCCCCGGTAAATTTTGCTCATGCAGCTGCCCTAACGCTCCTGCGCCAAAAATCACTCTTGTCGGATCATAAAAGTTATAAATCATACTCTTTCTCCTTTTTCGTATCCTCTTTTCTGTATTCTGTTTTATCTCCAGCTATGTTATTTTCCTGTTCTGATAAAGTTTGTGGCAATCCTGACCTCTTCTCTTTTGGGAGTCGTGATCCCTGCTTTTTCTCCCGCTTCTTTCAGTTTTAAGAACCAAGCCATGTTTCTGCCCAGCACCCGCATGATCTGGAGTCCTTCCTGATCCTGCGTCACTTCTTCCGGCGCGCTTCCATGCACCATATTCCAATAGCGGGAAGAAATGACAGGCATTTCACTATACAAAAAATATTTGTTCATTTGATCCAGCGCCGATGTGGTTCCGGCTCTTCTGGCAGATACCACCGCTGCCGCAGGTTTGTACCGAAACGGATGGGGATCCTGCGCGGAAGAAGAAAAGAACACACGGTCCATAAAGCTCATCACGTTTCCGTTCATGCCGGAAAAATAGACCGGCGACCCAAAAATAAATCCGTCATACTGTACCGCCAGCTCCGTAAACTCATTCACGCAGTCTTGAAACATGCATTTTCTTTTCATGGTGCACACATAACACCCTTTACACCCGACGATATCTTGATTTCCTACCCAGTAAAAATCCGACTGGATCCCTTCTTCTTCCAGTGTTTTTTGCACTTCCGCCAGTGCTGTATAGGTACATCCCTTTTGATGAGGACTTCCGTTTACCAACAATACTTTCATTGATTTTCTCCTTGTTCTGTTTTTTGTTTTATTCTTTCCCGTATACTTCTTCAATGAGCGGGAACGTGCTCCACGCTTTCGGCCATCCGCAATAAAAAGCCAGCTGCGTCACGATCTCTACCGCTTCTTCTTTGGTGATGCCATGCTCTTTCCCTATAGTAAGGTGCGCCTTTAACTGCGGATACTGCCCCGCTGAAAAAAGCGCCGCAATAGTGATCATACTGCGGTCCCTCGGACTCAATTCCGTTTCTCTCGCCCACACTTCTCCAAACAGTACATCGTCATTCAATTCTGCAAATTTCGGCGCCAGTTTTCCCAAAATATCCCGGCCTGCCGTTTGTTTTTTTGCCATATCAAGCACCTTCTTTCTCTCTATCTTTATCACAAACTCCTGTCACAGTTTTGATCTGTCCGCTGATCTTTCACCCTTTTGTTCTGGGAGCCTCTTCTCTGCCGCTTTTTATTTTACTGCGGTGATCGTAATATTCCCTGTCAAGTTCTGGATCTTTTCTGCTCCGGAAACCGCTTCTCCCAAAAGATATAATCCGGAATAAGCGTCAAACGCGTCATAATACATAACAACGTCTCCCCAGGGAGAAAAATAAGCGAGTATCCCTATACCGCCGCTTCCTTCGGATACATTTGAAACGTCTAATTTTTCCGAAGGATAAAATATTTTTTCATTGTTGCTATAGTTTTCCACTTCTGTCGTAAGCGGAAGCATTTGATAGAGGCTTTCTGCCGCGGAGCTGTCATTGAGCTGAAAAATGATCTCATTTGTACCATCTGAAACCAAAATTCTTTTCTCGTTTTTTTCCTGCTCTTTTTCTCCGTCCGCGCCTTCCTCGTTTTCCTTCAGATCTCCTGTTCCTTCTGTCTTTTCCTGCTTTTCTGTGTCCGTCTCTTCTGCTTTTATCTCACCTGTATCGGGCTGCTTTTCGCAAGCCGCGCAAAATAGCAGTACGATCAATAGAAAAAGACAGAATAGTTTTATTTTTTTACTCATGATACCCCTCCTCTTCGTTCTATTGATCTTTTTCGATGTTGCTACGCGATCTTCCAGATCACCGTAACTTTTTCTTCCACAGTAATGTCGTCCGCTTCTATGTCGATGTCATAGCTGCTTCCGGCAGACACTGCTTTTGGCGCAGGCATCCGC
>JAEEGL016416638.1_pt1 | contig 14928 bp, 12 predicted proteins | sample 9134231 | NCBI WGS metagenome assembly JAEEGL01 (sample SAMN16246548, study PRJNA631951) | gut metagenome | biome: gut microbiome; feature: rumen; material: fiber-attached | host: Bos | place: Iran: Karaj | collected 2018-10
ACAGACAGGACTACCTTCTACGGAACAATGGGTGGACAGGTAGGCGATATAGGCGTAATAAGGACAGGAGAGGACAGCTATTTTGAAGTCCTTGAGACCATACATGTTGCAGGCGGAAGGATCGCGCATGTGGGAAGAGTTGTAGAGGGAACTTTCAGGACTGGTGATGTTGTCAGCCTGTTTGTTGATCCCGAGAACAGGGCTAAGACCTGCCGCAACCACTCAGCAACTCACCTTCTTCAGAAGGCTCTCAGAGAGGTGCTCGGTGATCACGTCGAGCAGGCCGGCTCATACCAGGATCCCGACAAGACGAGATTTGACTTCAGCCACCATCAGGCAATGACTGCTGAGGAGCTTCAGAAGGTAGAAGATCTCGTAAACGAGAAGATCGCAGAGGCACTTCCTGTTGTGACTCAGGAGATGTCAATGGAAGATGCCAGAAAGACCGGAGCCATGGCTCTGTTTGGCGAGAAGTACGGCGATGTTGTGCGCGTTGTCAAGATGGGTGACTTCTCAGTCGAACTCTGTGGCGGTACACATGTATCAAACACAAGTCATGTCGGTATCTTCAAGATCGTATCAGAGAGCGGTGTGGCAGCAGGTGTGCGCCGTATCGAGGCTCTGACCGGCAGTAATGCGAGAAACTACTACAAGAATGTAGAGGAGAACTTAAACGGCGCTGCCAAGCTCCTTAAGTCCAATCCTGCAGATATCCAGGATCACATCAAAAAGCTCCAGGAGGAGCTGAGGAGCCTTCGCAGTGAGAATGAGTCCCTTAAGAGTAAGGAAGCTCAGGCAGCTCTTGGCGATGTCACAGACCAGGTGAAGGAAGTTAAGGGAGTAAAACTCCTTGCAACAGCTATGAAGGGCGTTGACATGAACGGACTTCGCGATCTCGGAGACCAGATGAAAGCCAAGATCGGAGAGGGCGTAGTTGTACTGATCTCAGAAGCTGACGGCAAGGTCAACCTGATCACCATGGTAACAGATGCAGCAATGGCAAAGGGCGCCCATGCAGGCAACCTCATAAAGGCAATCGCGCCGAAGGTTGGCGGTGGCGGCGGCGGTCGTCCGAATATGGCACAGGCCGGCGGCAAGAACCCTGCAGGAATAGCTGACTGCCTCTCAGAAGCTGAGAAAGTCCTCGCTGAGCAGATAAAAGATTAAATTTCTGCTTGACGTAGTAACTTTTTATGGTATAATTATAAATGCTATGTGAGTAAATAGACTCGAGACATAGTAAATAACCCAATCAGTCATATATCTGAAGGGACTGAAGGGAGGGTAAGAGTAGAGATGTCAACTGTTATTGTAAAAGAAAACGAGACTTTGGATAGCGCACTGCGTCGTTTTAAGAGAAGTTGTGCAAAGGCTGGTATCCAGCAGGAGATTCGTAAGAGAGAACATTACGAGAAGCCTAGCGTTAGACGCAAGAAGAAGTCTGAGGCAGCAAGAAAGCGCAAATACAACTAAATCATTGTAAAAGTCCCTGGAGTTCTTCCGGGGACTTTTTTGTTTAACAGGAAATTGCGTTGCAAATTCCTATTAAACAAAAAACGCTCCGCTAAGGATGCGCGCTCGGCGCTTTTCAATAGGTAATTGCTTTATGTCAAGAATAATCTTTCATGTAGATGTCAATTCAGCTTTTCTTTCATGGACTGCAGTTAAGCGGCTGAAAGAAGATCCGGACTGCGTTGATCTTCGCACGATTCCCTCTGTTGTAGGAGGAGATGTGAAGACAAGGCACGGCATTGTCACGGCCAAATCCATACCTGCCAAAAAGTACGGGATACAGACGGCAGAGCCCATAAACAGTGCTCTGCAAAAGTGCCCGCAGCTTGTGATAGTGCCCTCTGATTTTCAGACGTACAGGGAGTACTCACATGCTTTTATTGAAATACTTCGCGATTTTTCTGAGATTCTGGAACAGGTCTCTATAGATGAGGCCTATCTTGATGTGACAGAACTAAGAAGCGCCTATGATGCTTCGGGTTTCCCTTTGAATGTTGCATCTGACATCAGGAACAGGATCAGAACCGAGCTTGGATTTACAGTCAATGTGGGAATATCGACCAATAAGCTCCTTGCCAAGATGGCAAGTGATTTTTCCAAACCGGACAGGACACACACTCTTTATCCGGATGAGATAAGAGACAAAATGTGGCCGCTTGACATAGGGGATCTGTACGGATGCGGCAGGAAAACTGCGCAGAAGCTAAGATCTGTTGGCATAAGGAAAATCGGTGATGCCGCAGTAAGTGACAGAGAACTTCTCATATCGCTTCTTGGAGAAAAGTCAGGAGAGTACATACTAAGGAGCGCAAACGGCATAGGATCAGATACGGTATCGGTACTAAGAGATGATCCGAAGAGCTATTCCAATGAGACCACAACCAGGAACGATATTACAGCGGACAACTTTACGAATGACCTTCCGCCTATTGTACGACATCTTTCTGATAAGGTATCCGGAAGGCTCAAAAGAGATGGCGTGTTCGGACAGGTCGTTGGCGTTCAGGTCAAGACCTCGGAATTTAAACGTTTTTCACGCCAGATAAAACTGGATCAGTCTACAAACGACAGTGAAGTTATCTATAAAAATGCCATGATGCTCCTTCTTGGCCTTCTCGACGGAGTAGAGGGACTCTTTCAGAGTGATACCAGGATCCGCCTCGTCGGAGTAGGAGTTGATCATCTGGATAAGGGGGAGTACAGACAGGAGAATCTCTTTGACTGGATGACGACAGGCAAGGAAGAGATACGCATAGAGAAACAGAAAAAGGAAAAAGAAGACAAGCTGAGCAAAATGGAGCAGAACCTTCGAAGCAGGTTTGGAGACGGGATCATACATAAGGGAGTTAATGAGTAAGCCATCGGTTCGTTTAGGTTTTTTATTCTAATATTTTGATTAACTATTTCCCGTGTCTGTGTTAAAATATGTCTTGTTTTGTTTGAAAAATAGAAAGTCAGGATTATGTGGATCTATATATGTGCTGCACTGCTTTTGCTGGTCATTGCTACAGTGGCGGTGATCTACCACGACACCCACAACTTTGTTGTGAGAAACTATGAAGTTAAGACCGATAAGATAAAGGGTGATTTTACCTTTGTCCTGTTATCCGACCTCCATGGCTATGTCTATGGCAGGGACAATGACAGGCTCATTAAGGCTGTCGAAGATATAAACCCCGATGCGGTTCTGTGCGCTGGCGATATGTTTGTTGCCCACAGGCAGAACGGAGTTATTCAGATGGGAGCAGGAGAGCATGTTTTAAAAGAACTTGCAGCGAAATATCCTGTATATGCCGGCAACGGCAACCACGAGAGAAAGATAAAAGAATACACAAAAGAGTATGGAAACACCTTTGACAGATACAGGAGCGGACTTGTAAGAAGCGGCGTGACATATCTGGAGAATGAAACCTGTGATATAGCAGACAGGGGAATAAAGGTGACGGGACTGGACCTTAGCCTTGACTACTTTCAAAAGATAATAAAAAAGCATATGGAACCGGATCTTATGCAGGAAAAGCTTGGGCAGATAAGCGCAGGTGAGAGAAAGAAGTTCCGGGTACTTATAGCGCATAATCCGCAGTATTTTAAGGAATATGCCGCATGGGGAGCGGATCTTACCGTTGCGGGCCATGTTCACGGGGGTATAATAAGACTGCCATTTCTTGGAGGCGTCATTTCTCCGTCGATAGCTCTTTTCCCAAAATACGACGGCGGTAAGTTTGAGATGGATGATAGCACCATGATACTCTCCAGGGGACTTGGAACCCACACCATTCATGTCAGGATGTTCAATCCCGGGGAAGTTTCTGTCATAAGAATAAAGGGAGTGTGATATGTCACTAGAGATCAAGCTGCAGGTGTTTGAGGGACCTATGGATCTGCTCATGCACCTTATAGATAAAAACCAGATAGATATATACGATATTCCGATTGTTACCATTACCGAGCAGTACATGGAATACATAAATGCCATGCAGAAGGAAGATATGAATGTTACCAGTGAATTCCTTGTCATGGCTGCGACGCTTCTGGACATCAAGTGCAAGATGCTCCTTCCAAGGGAAGTGAACGAAGAGGGCGAGGAAGAGGACCCGAGGGCTGAACTTGTGGAGAAGCTCCTTGAGTACAAGATGTACAAATACATGGCTTATGAACTCAGAGACAGGCAGATGGATGCCGATCTTTCCTGGTTCAGGCAAAAGAACCTTCCGAAAGAAGTCAGGGAATACGAGGCACCGATAGATTTCTCGGAGCTCATGGGAGATGCAACGCTCTCAAAGCTTAATGAGATATTCCAGGAGCTTCTTAAGAGACAGGAAGACAAGGTTGACCCGATAAGGAGTAAGTTCGGCAATATCGAAAAAGAAGCGGTTGATATGGATGCCAAGACCCTTTATATCAGGGCATACATCCGTGAACACAAGAGATTCAGCTTCAGGCAGCTCCTTGAGAAGCAGCATTCCAAAACTGAGATTGTGGTCACATTTCTTGTAATGCTTGAGGAAATCAAGCTTGGTGAGATAGAAATTGAGCAGGAGGGTACTTTCGGAGATATCATAATAACTTCCAGAAAGGCAAGCTGAGATGACAAAAGAAGAAGGCGCAGCAATTGTAGAAGCAATTCTCTTTACAATGGGAGATTCTGTTGAGATAAGCACTCTGGCAAAGGCTATGGAGACAGACCCGAGGAGGGTAAAGAGCTATATATCATATCTCAAGGAAAAATACGAAAAGTCAGACAGCGGGATAGGTCTGATTGAACTTGATAAAGCTGTTCAACTCTGTACTAAAAAGGAGATGTACGAGTATCTTGTGAAGATCGCTAAGACCCCGAGGAAAGCGGTGCTTACTGATTCTCTGATGGAGACACTCTCCATCATTGCTTACAAACAGCCCATAACCAGGCTTGAAGTTGAGAAGATAAGAGGTGTCAACAGCGATCATGCGGTCAACAGGCTCGTGGAATTCGGACTTGTGCAGGAGCTGGGAAGACTCGATGCCCCCGGGCGTCCGCTGCTATTTGGAACGACAGAGGAGTTCCTTCGCAGCTTCGGAGTGCGCTCGCTTGATGAACTTCCGGCAATCGGGAGTGTGCAGGTGGAGGAGTTCAAGGCACAGGCAGAAGAGGAAATCAACCTCAAACTCGATATATAAAAACAATATAAATCTGTGTAGCATGCTGAAAAAAGCAGCATAACAAAGTATTTAAGCACCCTTAGGGAAGCACCTTTAGGGTGCTTTTTTTGTCTGAAAATGCGTAATTTCGTTGTATAATTATACTAAAAGAAACAATTATGGAGGTCTGTCTAAATATGAAGGTGACTGGTATTGCACCTGATAATGCTGAATACTTCATAAACCTGGTGCCTGATGGGGCGCTGGATGATGAAAATATCTTCTGGCTTGGAGCGGTTGCGCAGGACGGAACGGCATGTGCTGTGCTAGGAGCCGGTGTAATTGAGGATATAGCCTATATAGACTGGATTTATACAGACGCCTCTTATAGAAGGCAGGGGGCGGCGAGAAACCTCTTGAAGTGGCTCAAGATTTTTCTTCGAAAGATCGGAGTTGGAATACTGGAAGTGAGTTTTTCCGATGACGACGAGGAACTTGAGGAATTCCTGGAATCTCAGGGGTTCTTTCTTGACGATGATACTGATATATATTCCGTTCCGGCCAGGGATCTTATATGGAGCGACACCATGGATATATCCTGGCAGAAGCACAGAACGGACTGCAGAGTGGTTACTCTTAAGGATTTTGGAAGGGAGGATGAGTTCTATGAATACTTACATAATAAGGGGATACCATTCGGCGTAGAATCCGATGAATCAGGCTACAGTCTGATAAGGCTTGACAGTAGAGGTGATATTGACGGATGTATGCTGCTGTACAGGCGCCTGTATGGGGAGCTGGAAGTATCATATATGGTCAGCGACTCGGCTGGTAGCGGAGTAGTAGATCTGTTTCTGGCATTCAGGGATCTGATCGAGAAAATGAACTGGCAGGATGAGAATATAGTCTTTGCAGACAGATTAGAAGGAATCATTAAAACCTTAGAGACCATAAGCAAAACTGATCGTGATTCGTATATAGTAACAGGAAGAAAATTGGCTATGACCACGTTTTGATATTGTAAGCATTACGGATCTTTTCCTTTTTCTCGTTGTCAGTGTCTGGAATTAAAGGAGGATCCTGAAGCTTATAAGAAGCTCTATGAGACACTCTCCATGACTGATTCTGCTATGATCGTTCAGTACATGAACTCATTGGGGTTTGATTTTGAGCATATGGTTGCTGTAAATGAAAAAGGAAAAAAGCATATAAAATGGGATTCCAGGCGTTGGCAAGAGATTACGTGCAGACGTTAGAGAAGATGAAAAAGAAATAAAGGTTAAGTCAGGGGTCACTAGAACCGTCCCCCTGACTTGACCTTTATTTCATCAGCTTTGAATATATTGCTGTGAGGGTTGGAATCTTTTTGGTTACATCTATCTTCATTCCCAGGGATGCAAGAGCATCGTGATACATATCCCAGTCAGGACTGTCCTCATGATTCATTACCTGGTCAAAGAGAAGAGTGGCATATTCTTTCATGCAATGGGCAAAGTACTCCTTATAGGTAGCAAAACCGAGCTTCCCAAGTGCTTCCTGGCGAATCATGCCTCGTACTTCATCTTTGCTTTTGGCTTGAAGATCGTCTATTTCTTCCCGGAGCTGCAGCACCTTTTCATCTGTGATATTCAGGCTTTCATCCACTGCACTTTTAATGATCTGATCCTTTTTGCTCCATGAATGATACAGGCCATATCCCATATTGGTTGCGATGCCGATAATGCCGAGAACGCCGCCGAGAGGGGTGAGGATTCCCGTCGCTGTTATGGTTCCTCCCAAGGTTGTAAGGACGCCTGAGAATGTCTGTACAATAGCAGAGCTCTTGTTGCTGCCAGCTACTCTTTTCTCATGGGAAAGGAAGTTTCGAAGCTTCTTTTCGTTGTCGGTAAGGGTCCTGCCCTTTTTAGCAAGAGCCTTTTGGGATTCATTTATACTCTTGTTTGATTTCCTTACCCTGCCAAGCTGGATAGCACCGGCAGTGGTCATCATAGCGCCTGTCAGGGCAGTGACACATCCCACTGAGAACTGAACACCTCCTGAAACGGAACTGAAAGTACTTCCGAGGGAATTCGGCTCCAGCTTGCCGTACCAGTTGATATTTGTCTGCGGGGCACTTCCCAGGTCTATGAACCTGCCAAGCAGATCAGTCCCGGCCTGTGCGGTAACCCCTAAACCAAATCCCATTTCGCCGGTTGCCTGAAGACCTTCAGCCAGTCGTCCCTTTCCGGTAAGAACGGGGGAAGATTTAAGATCCGCAAGATTGCTTATGGCGAGAATTACCCCGATAATACCGGTTATGCTTCGAAACCCCTCAGAGGAAAAGGAATAATTTGCTGTATGAATTATCCTAGCCATAGTGGTGCTGAAAGATGTGGATGTGCCAACACCCATATCGCCGGCAGATACAACATTCAGTGGATCCATGGCTTTTCCAAGAACTGAAATGACAGTAGAGGACGATGCTTCGTCTTTGGAAAGAGCATCCTCTATCCGTATAGCGTCATCGTAGTTTATATCCGGAAGCTCTTTTGAAATTGCTGCAAACTCCTCAATACCTTGTGAGATTTCCTGAAGCAGTTTCTCGGTCTCCTCTCGCATCCGTTCATTTGGAAGCATGTCGATGGGCATATCGGGAGATAGCCGGCCGCTGCGGTAATAAGTGAGGATAAGATTGCCTTTGTGCTGAAGAAGCTGAACCAGGTGATTTCTTCTTTGATCGGAAGAGGGTGGATCCTTTTTCAAAAGTGCATTTGTTTTGGCAATCTCACCTGTGTACCTGGCGTAGTTCTCAATGTCACTTGGGGTATCGGGACCAACCGGAGAAGTTGCGTAGCGGACCGCTGCCCCTAATATGCTCCAGTTTATCACGCTGTCGCTGGCATCATTGCCAAGTCGTTTCCAGAATTTGAGCCTGGAAGAGATCACATTGCTCTTGATCGTATCAAGGTTTGGAACATAGCCGTGGGTGGCTTCGTAAAACTCGTCACCGGAAGGAGAGTCCGTTTTTTTCTTTTCGACGAGATAGCAGGCTAGAAGGATCTGCTCGGGCTTTGATGTTGCGAGCTTGTGAACAAAGGATATCTTTGAGTTTTTGCTCTTGCAGCTGTTTCTGTACATCCAGGAAAGAACCTGCCGGATACCCTCTTTTTGCCCGGGGGTTATCGTGACAGTACTCTCTTCAAGGAACTCCTCAGCAGGATCTGCCGGGTCCATGATCTTTCTCATCAGTGTGATGCGCTTATATTTATCCCGTTCACTAACCTGGCTTTCTTCTATCACACTGTGATTTTTTCTGAGGAAACTTATGTTTTTCCGCCTTTCGTCTTCGGTAATTGCATCTGCGATTTGAAGCTGCAAAGGCTGCGTCTTTTTCCCGATGGAGTCCTCAATGTCCTTTATGCGTATCACATTTTCAAAAAAGGCTATAAGCTCGGCATTTCGTTCCTTGGCTCCTGCCGCATAGAGCATTGACAGCTTCCCGATCAGTTCCTGCCGTGAAAGCTTAAACAGCTCCGTGGTTGGAAGAAGAGGGTAGTATCGGTTTGAGAGAATGCTGTAGCGAAGATAAAGATACCTGTTTGCGCCGGTGAACTCTCCAAAGTGATTGATAAGTGAAGAATCTGAGAGCTTGACGGCATCTGAGAGCTGTACCCGTATATGCCTTGCAGGGCGCTGCTCCTGTGAAAGGGCCTTTTCTGCCAATATTTCCAGTTGCCCAAAGCGTCTTCTGCCGGAGGTAAGAAGCTCCCTTTTTCTAGTATCCTTAAGGGTGATGCCAATCTGAGAGTAGGTACTCTCGATGACATCTTCCGTTGGCTCGTTTATGTTGGCATTTTCAGGAAGGATCGGGGCATTTTGAAGAATGGGGTGCCTTTTTTGCACCTCGGTTTTCTTCTGATCCTGCTTAACATCATGCGAAATGGCCTGCTTTTGCTGTTTTTGCTGCTGGTGCAGGCTCTTCTGATCCTGCTGATTCTGCTGTATGAGCTGCTGACCCTGCTGATCATTTACCTGATTCTGCGGATTCATATAGTAATTTGCTGTCAGTTCTTTGACCCTCTGGAGATTTATCTGGTCAGGCATATGTACCTCCTTGCGAACTGCTTACAACAGTCTCACTGCAATTGTCGTTTCCATCTGTTCGACTATGTGTGTGTCATTCCCTGCAAGTGCCTCTATGAGTCTGAAGCATTTGTCTGTATCAAGATAGAACAAAAGAGTCAGATCCTGATATGTTTTATATCTACTTTTTATACGATTGTTGAGTACCTGAAGGCAGGAAAGAAGTGAAGAATTGTCACCCTGATCACTAAAAAAATGACTGATGGTTACTCTGCCGGGAGATGTGTCACAAAGAACTAGAGCCTGTACTTTCGTACCGTTTATCATTGCTACCGAGAACTCCTCGTCATAGCCGATCTGCCGGTCGATGCCCTCGCTCTCAAAGAATACCCTCAGGATCTCTTTTCCAAGCTCATCTGTTTCTGAAATAGTGCATGCGCTTTCTGATGAGTGACCGTCGATCCTACTGACATATTGCCGTGAATATAAAAGCGCACGGAGAGTAGTCTTATAGATAAATGGACCGGGGAATATCTCAAATCCGTTCTTTTCAAGGAAAGAGTTTAATGCCGTATCCGGACCGGTAAAAAAGCGCAGCGACTCTGACCCGGCTCTAGAGGCGCAGGCAATGATCTCTCCCAGCATCGCTCTGCCTATGTGATGATTTCTGTTTTCTTTAGTCACGTATATAAAAAGAATGCATGGATCCATGGGATCGCTGTTTAAAACCGAAAGCCCTTGGATTGTCCCTTTTTCGTCAAGGCACAAAAGATAAATGGAATCCTTGGGCGGATAAAAGCCATGAAGGCATGCAAAATGCTCACAAACAGGAACCTTTTTGTGATCAGGATCGACCCAGTATAGTTTCATTGCCTGCTCCTTAAACTTGCGGAAGTGTATCTGTAAATTCGCTCAATGACATTTTGCCGTCGGCAACATCAGACAGAGGTCCGATGTGACTTTCTGCCACAAAGAGAGCGGTATCTGCAGAAGTCTCAATAAGCTCATAGAGCTTTTTGTCATCCCAGTCTGACGGAAATGCAGTACTGGATTTGTATATCAGTATTGAGCCGTCGCGACTGATCGCAAAGCCGCCGTAGGGCAGGTAAAAATTCAACGTCGAAACAGCTCCCGAAAGAGCGGCCTGGCCTTCACCTGGAACATCGACCCTGATAGTAAGCACTGTATTAAAATACAGGATCTCGGTATGCTGAAGAGGAAGAAAAGAAAATTCGGCCAGCACATCGGTAAGATATGCACCGTAGCCAGTGATAAGAGCCCTCAGGACGTCCATGGAAGTACCAAGCTCTTCTTTGGTAAAGAGTGAGACATCTTCTGTGTCTTCATTATTTTGAAAATAGGCTTCGAGCTGTTTTAGAAGTTTCTGTTTTCTTTCATCCATGGTATCATCCCTTTCTATCACATTATCTGAATTTTGTCCTTAACAATAATGATAGAGGATTTAACGACGTTTTTCCATATCGCGGTCAAACTTCCGAAATTATTTGCATTCTCCCTTTCTTTTGGCGGGTTTTATGGTATACTATAATCTGACTTAAGTTGGGTTTTTGTGCAACTAGGATGCAGTGTTTTTATTATTCCGAGTTTCGGCCCAGAATATTTGCAAAATTATTATTACGGAGGTAAAGAAATGAGTAGTTCTTCACAAGCGAGTCAAAGAATCAATGCTTTGCTCGATGAAAACAGTTTCGTTGAAATTGGCGCACTTGTGACAGCAAGGAGCACAGATTTCAATCTGAAACAGGAAGAGACACCATCAGACGGTGTGGTAACCGGATATGGCGTTATCGATGGCAATCTTGTGTATGTTTACAGCCAGGATGCGTCAGTTCTAGGCGGTTCAATTGGTGAGATGCATGCCAAAAAGATAGTTCGCTTATACGAGCTTGCTATCAAGACCGGTTCACCTGTTATCGGCCTGATTGATTCAGCAGGTCTTCGTCTTCAGGAGGCCACAGATGCGCTTAATGCATTTGGTGAGATTTATCTTAAGCAGGTGGAGGCTTCTGGTGTAGTTCCTCAGATTACAGCAATCTTTGGCACATGTGGTGGCGGACTTGCACTTATTCCTTCGATCACGGACTTCACCTTCATGGAGTCAGGCAAGGGCAAGCTCTTTGTGAACTCACCCAATGTCCTTGCAGGCAATTATAAAGAAAAACTGGATACTTCAGATGCCAAGTGGCAGAGCACTGAGACCGGCAATGTTGATGTTGTAGCTGATGAGGCTTCAATCTACAGCGAGATCAGGGAGCTTGTTTCTCTTCTTCCTTCCAACAACGAGGACGGAGATTCATACCAGGAGTGCACTGATGATCTCAACAGAGCATGTGAGAACCTTGACGGTTACACAGCAGATCCTGCTCTTATCGCAGGTCAGATTTCTGATAACGGCGTATTCTTCGAGACCAAGAGGGATTATGCCAGGGAGATGGTTACAGGTTTCATAAGACTCAACGGCGCTACCGTAGGTCTTGTTGGAAACCGCACAGCCTGCTTTGACGAAAGCGGCAAGGAGGCTGAGAAGTTTGAGGACAAGCTCACAGCCCATGCATGTGAGAAGGCTGCTGAGTTCATAAACTTCTGCGATGCTTTTGATATTCCTGTTCTTACAGTTACCAATGCTACAGGCTTTGGATCTTCAAAGTGCGATGAGAGACATGTGGCAAGAGCCGCTGGTAAGCTCGTTTATGCACTTGGCAATGCGACAGTTCCGAAGGTTAATCTTGTAACAGGCAAGGCTTTTGGAAGTGCTTATGTGATCATGAATTCAAAGGCAATCGGTGCCGATGTTACCATAAGCTGGCCTGATGCTCAGATTGGTACAATGGATGCCGGCATTGCAGCCAAGATCCTTTGCGACGGCAAGGATGCTGATACAATTTCCAAGGCTGCTGCTGATTATGCTGCTCTTCAGAACAATGTTAAGAGCGCTGCAGCAAGAGGATATGTTGATGAGATCGTAGAGCCTGCAGATACAAGAAAGTATGTTGTTGGCGCTTTCGAGATGCTTTTTACAAAGAGAGATGAGCGTCCTGCCAAGAAACATGGCACAGTTTAATGAAGGGAGCACTCAGAATGAAGCATAAATTTTTGGTTTTGGGCGTGATGATGAGCTGCCTTCTTGGGTTATCAGCCTGTGGTCAGGAAGCTGCACCGAAGACTGATGTTTTGGAAGGAAGCCGGTATCACTCCGAACTTTTCAAGGAATCTACAATTGCTGATTACGCTAAATATGTCGAAGACGATGTGTTTGAACGCTGGTACCTTGAGGGAGTTACACCTGAGAATTTTGAGTCGAGAGTATATTTTGATATAGCAATGAACTTTGATTCTCAGACGGGTGCTCTGGATTATGACAATGAGTACTACGAGGTGATGAGGTCAGGATATGACAGCTGGTACAAGGCTCTTGAAGACATGGGCTACAGCTCATTGGATACACTTCAGAATGACCTTAATGTAACAGATGTCAAGTATGATCTTGACGATGACGAGGTCCTTGTGATCGACGCAACTGTTCAGGGAACCAAACATTCAGCACTCTTTAAGATCTATCTAGGCAACGATTTCAAACCCACAGATATGGGTGTTACTGTAAACAGAACAACCGGAGAGAAGCTTGAAAATGCCGGCCTTAATACACTTCTCGGTATGGGAATGGCATTCGCCATACTGATCATTATCTCACTTATCATCTCACTCTTCCCGATATTCATCGGCGGTGGCAAAAAGAAGAAAGAGAGTGACAAGGAGATTGCCGAGAAGGCTATTAATTCCGCAGTAACACAGATAGCAGATAAAGAGGAAGAGGATCTTTCTTCAGATATGGAACTTGTAGCAGTAATCTCAGCAGCTATAGCAGCTTATGAGGGAAGCACAAGTACCGAAGGATTCCAGGTAAGATCCATCAGAAGAGTAAACAGTAAATGGAAAGCAAATAAGTAATTGCCGTTGAAAGGAGAAACAATGAAGAACTATACAATAACCGTTAATGGAAACGTATATGATGTAACAGTAGAGGAAGGCGCAGGATCAGGCGCAGCAGTAGCAGCACCCGCAAGACCTGCAGCTCCCAAGGCAGCTCCTGCAGCTCCCAAGGCTGCAAGTGCAGGCGCAGGTTCAGTTAAGATCGAAGCCGGCGCAGCAGGTAAGGTACTCAGAATTGATTCAGCAGTAGGCGCAGCTGTTAAGAAGGGTGATACAGTAGTTACTCTTGAGTCTATGAAGATGGAGATCCCTATGGTTGCTCCTCAGGACGGAACAGTTGCCAGCATAGATGTTGCTGCAGGTGATGCAGTTGAGGCAGGAAGAGTTCTTGCAACTCTTAACTAATTAGTCATAGTTTAAAGACAGAAAGAGGATACGAATGGATTACATAGTTAATACATTATCTAATCTCTGGCATCAGACCGCATTTACAACTATGTCGCCCGGCAACTATATAATGGTTGTGGTTGCACTTATTTTCTTGTATCTTGCGATTGCCAAGGGATTCGAGCCTTTGCTCCTTGTACCGATTTCTTTCGGTATGCTTTTGGTAAATATTTATCCCGACATCATGGCAAAACCTGTTGGAGATGCAGCCGGCGGACTTCTGCATTATTTCTACATACTTGACGAATATGCGATCCTGCCTTCACTGATCTTCCTCGGAGTAGGTGCCATGACAGACTTTGGTCCCCTTATTGCCAATCCCATAAGCTTCCTTATGGGTGCAGGAGCCCAGTTTGGTATTTTCTCAGCTTACTTCATGGCTATCTTTTTCGGATTTAATGATCAGCAGGCTGCTGCAGTATCCATCATCGGTGGTGCTGACGGCCCTACATCGATCTTCCTTGCAAGTAAGCTTCATCAGACTTCAATCCTCGGACCTATCGCCGTAGCTGCTTATTCATACATGGCTCTGGTTCCGATGATTCAGCCTCCTATCATGAAGGCTCTTACAACTGAAAAAGAGAGAAAGATCAGAATGCAGCAGCTTAGAGAAGTTTCCAAGCTTGAGAAGATTCTTTTCCCTATCATCGTTACAATAGTTGTAAGCATGATCCTTCCTACAACAGCACCTCTTATCGGTATGCTGATGCTCGGTAACCTCTTCAGAGAGTCAGGTGTTGTTCGTCAGCTTCAGGAGACAGCATCCAATGCACTTATGTACATTGTTGTTATTCTCCTTGGAACTTCAGTTGGAGCTACAACCAGCGCAGAGGCTTTCCTCAACACAACAACACTTATCATCGTTGTTCTCGGACTTATAGCATTTGCGTTTGGTACTGCGGCAGGATGTCTTCTTGGTAAGCTACTGTGCTTTATCACAGGCGGCAAGATCAATCCGCTTATCGGTTCTGCCGGTGTATCAGCCGTTCCTATGGCTGCCCGTGTATCACAGAAGGTCGGTGCAGAATATGATCCGTCCAACTTCCTGCTGATGCATGCTATGGGACCTAACGTTGCCGGTGTTATTGGTACAGCCGTAGTTGCCGGAACATTTATGGCGGTATTCGGGGTTTAATTTAAAGAAAAAAGAAAGGAAATTATAGATATGGCAGATATAGTAAAAAAGCCGGTTCGTATCAATGAGACTGTTCTTCGTGATGCTCATCAGTCTCTTATCGCAACAAGAATGCCTACCGAGGTTATGTTGCCGATAATCGATACAATGGATAAGGTTGGATATAACGCAGTAGAGTGCTGGGGCGGTGCTACATTTGATGC
>JAEEGL011439213.1_pt1 | contig 14927 bp, 13 predicted proteins | sample 9134231 | NCBI WGS metagenome assembly JAEEGL01 (sample SAMN16246548, study PRJNA631951) | gut metagenome | biome: gut microbiome; feature: rumen; material: fiber-attached | host: Bos | place: Iran: Karaj | collected 2018-10
ATAATTACCAAAAAACACTTGACTTGCAACGCAAACAGGTATAATATATGCGCAGTTATTCGGGCATAGTTCAGTCGGTAGAACAACGGACTGTTAATCCGTATGTCACTGGTTCGAGTCCAGTTGCCCGAGCCACAAATTCCGCGGGGTTGAGCAAAACCCCGCAATTTTTATTTCTGCCGTTTGCTACCTATTTGCTACCGAAGAACAAACGTTTTTTTACATAAAACCCCCGAATTTCTGCCACTTTTGCTTGTTATGATTGTTTATGGTTCTTTTTTGTGGTAAAATACCGTTTATGATTGATGTAAACCATAATTTTTATGAAGATGTCAAAGATATCCCAAAAAACAAAAAACACGACCCAGATTCAAAAAGTCGCGAATTATGGAATTATCATCGTTTGATATGGGATAAAAAAGTTCCGAACAAAAGTTTCCCTGACCGAAGGTTTGTGTTGGACGAATATTTACATTGCAAATCATTTGATATCAAATTTGGTGTTGATTGTTTCCTTAATTTATACCTTTCTCATACCAAACCCATAATCAAAAATATTGTCGACAAAGCCTATGAAGGCAAAGAAAAAGAACGTTTTCAAGAACCTCCATACACCATCGGTGCCAGTTTAATATTTCCAAAATGCGGTACAAATTCAATAAACTCCCGCAGAGGCTGCAATTCCAAAATAAGAGACAGAATTGACTTAACACTGGAATGCATCCGCAGATACTACACCAATGAACACCCCAACCCATTGAAAAAACACTTGCAGGCAAATAAAAACTTTTTCGATTTGTTCGTGACTTTTGAACAATACATTGAATTCTTTTTATTGCAAGACTTTGTATCAAAAGATTTGAAACGCGTAAATTTCTTCCTACCGTTTGATAATTTTCAATCCGACGGATATCCAAAAAACATTCATGAATGGAAAACTTTACATGACACTCTAATCAAATTGGTAAAGGCACGCAACAAGCGTATAGATGATTATTGCAGACTGAACAACATATAATTTTATCAACCACATTTATCAAAATCCTTGAATATTAAGCATTATTTAGTATTATACAGGCCAAGAAAAACAAAGGGTTGATGATGATTAAAGTTGAAATTTTAGACAATTGCACATTATTGCAGGCATGCGAATGGATTGCATTCAAATGGGAACCGATGGCCACCGTTTATGAACAGTACGAAGGCAGGATAAGACCACAAAACCCCATGTTCGATATAAACCTTGGCAACAAACCAAAACCTTCCATTGAATGGGATAAATACCGCGATGGACTAGCAAAAGGTGTCGCAGCATTAAAAATCGCTCTAACAAAAAAACAAATCAATTCTATTGGAAGACTTTTTCCACAAAGAGGCACTCCATTAGGCGGGGCCCTACTTCAACCAGAACGAACCGTCATTGATTTTGAAGAATTTTTCTCTTTGAATACCACAAACAATCAAATTACTGCTGGCAACGAACCTATTTTTTATGACATTCTTATTCCCTTCGCAGAACTGGTATCAATTTTTCCTGGCCAAAATAGGAAACAGGTTAACACATACAAAAGCGAATATATGTTATTGATGGAAGAAGTTGTTAACCAGGAAGGCATTACTGATAAAAATCAGTCGAAACAAGATATATTGAAAGATATCATTGCACAAAAAATGAAAGAAAAAGAATTGCCTGAATCCAATAAACTTGCAGACGCTATGGCAACACTGATTCGGCAACCATGGTCACAAAAAGGCCGCAATAAGAAGGGATAACCCCATATCTAAAAACAACCTTTTTTAGGGGTGATGGGGTCACCCCATTTTTTATTGGTTTTCCGCACATTACAGAGCACGTTTTTTACACACTATGTGGGCATGGGGTAAACGGTTTTGGGCATTTTCAAATCAAGTTTATTCACTTACATTGAATGCGAACAAGTAACAACTTGCGTAATTAACCAACAATGAGGTGAAATAATGACAGAAGTAAAAATTTTAATGACCCAAAAAGAAGCAGCAACGTATTTAGGCACCACCGTCGGCACACTGAACAGTTGGCGACATTATGGTAAAAACACTATTCCGTTTGTAACCTGGGGAAAACGCATACGTTATCGCAAAGAAGACCTGGATGCGTGGATTGCGGAACACTTGCGAAACAATCCTTCTTGCGAACATTGAAAAAAATATTTATTCCACATCAACCCCCACACCCGCGGAAAGGAGATAACGATGAATGATTTTGGCGATTTTATACAGCAATACTACCATCAACAAACCTGCAATCAACCATCACAGGAAACGTTAAAAAACAACCTGGAAAGATTCCGCAAGGAACACGCAGAACGTTTGAACGAAGCCGGCAGACATTTCGTTTATGACCCGTTATCAGAATACGAAAAACGGATTGCAGAAAAAGCATTGACCGAATGCAAGAACTCTAACGAATGGCGTGCGTTGGAAGCGGACGACATACGGTTCAAGGCCACAGGTGTTATGAATGCGATGGGTGCCGAAGAATTGTTAGACCGGTATAAACAAAAAATCCAAGCGGCATACAGGGCCGAAGATTGGTTATCAAAACAAATACAAACTTGCGATAAAAAATTGGTCGAATTAAGTGAACTGCCCCAAACCAAATCCGTGGCAAATAAAATCAAACATTGGAAAGAACGCAAACTAACCTACGACATCGGGTTGTGCGAACAAATACAAAAAACGAACCGATATGAACAGTTGATAATGAAATGGCTTGGCATATGCCAAAAAATCAAGATTGCGGACATCCAAAACGAAATTAAGCGTGAACGCCAAGGTGACGGGAACAAATACGGATACAACCCAAATATGGCATCCCGTGAAACCGCCGCAGGCATATTTGAAGAAGATTAACCAAAGGAGTAAAAAATGACGACAGACGACAAACTTAAAGAACTGATAATGCAAATCATCCAAAAACCGGTTGAAGAAGAAATTATACCAGGCGGATATGAAATTGAATTTCCAAAACCAGATAAGGTGATACCAGGATACGATACTGGCCTGGAAAAACTTGCCAACAAAATAGTTGAAGACGCATTGAATGGCAACCTAAAATCAATCGAAGAACTTCGCAAAATTGTCGGCAATGTTGATTGGCCGGAATAAGAAAAATCCAGTGCTATGCACTGGGTTTTAAATTTCTGTGCGGTCAGCAAACACAACGTATAAAATTGCTATTGGCATACACACAAAGCACCAGAATATAAACCAACCCTTTTTGATAAACACCGCTTCACGTGGTTCGATTTGCCTCATTTTTTTACCCCTGATACTGTTTGAAATTTTCCACTTGTTCGATAACCTTTTCGAACACTTCGTCATTCCATTCTGGTGGATAACCATTTTTATACAACAACCGAACAACATCTGCGGACAATTGTGCCTTTATCATTGGGTTGTTCAAGAAGTCCGCATACAACGATGACCCGTCTATCAGTTTTTTGATTTCGGCGGCCAAGAATTTACATTTGTCGTCCGGATATTCAAACTTATGTTTATCACGCAAGGAAGTCAAAATATCATAGAATGCTTTTTCTTCAAACGTGATACCCAATTTAACAAATTCTTCTTTGTCGGTTTTCAAATCCTGGAACAGTTGCACCAATTGGTCAGTTAATTCCACGATTTTTGAATCCACAACGCCATTGATTGAATTGACGGCATCTGTGGCCACTTCATTTGTAAAGGTTAATTTGTCACGGGTATTATACTGGTCAACAACCTTGTTCAGCATTTCCATAAATTCTTCACCACGGACCTTGTTGGTGTGTGAATATTCTTTGATGGCTTTGTTCAGCATCTTGACCAACAATTGGAATTTGGTGTTCGGCATTTTAACATCGTCCAATTCCTTTAAGAACGACGCATCGAATATGTTTTCTTCGGTTTCGGTTGCATTTAACACACTTTCAACGCCGGTGCAGTTCAATGCCTCTTTGACCATTTGTTCCACGTGTCTGTTCATTGATTCCACATCGTGCGAACTGTCGGTGATTTTACGCAGGAAGGACATTATTCCCATAAAGCATTGTGACCAACCCGTTTCAGCATCGGACAATACACCTGCCGGATTACAGATGTCATATGCGGCCTTTAAACGTTTAACATGGGCTTTATATCGGGTCAACAATGACACTTTGCCTTTTTCCTGGACGGAATTATCCATAATGAATTCAGCAGCCATTTGCAAGAATTGCAACCGGGCCAATGGTTTGTCACCAAAGAAGTCATTAAAGTTCAATCCGTGGGTCATATCTTTAAGTGTTTGTAATTCTGTCTGCAATGACTCGTGTGCCCTGTCCAAATCGTCGCCGGCGGTTATTTCGCCACCATAACGTTTCATTGCCTGTTTCATATTTTCACGAATACCAATATAATCGATGATATACCCGCATTCCTTGCCCGGATAAACACGGTTTACACGTGAAATAGTTTGAATCAGCGTGTGTTTTTGCAACGGTTTATCATTATACATCATTGTCAATGCAGGTGCATCAAATCCGGTTATCCACATATCAACAACGATGGCGATGTGGAAATTGGATTTGTCGTTTTTGTATTCGTCTGCCATATTCTTGCGATATTCGTTATCACCCAACAATTCGTACATATCTTTCGGGTCGTCTTTGCCACGAGTCGCAATAACATTCATAAAACGCACAGGTTTTAACTTTTTAAGTTCGTCTTTGGTGAATATAGATTCATCTAACGCCTTGACCGGTTCAACCCATTCTGGACGGATTTTTGCGATGATTTGATACAATTGATATGCAATTTCACGATTGCTGCAAGTTATCATCGCTTTTTGGACAACACTTGGGTTATTCGCACAACGTGTTTCATAGTCGCTGACAATATCTTTTGCAACACGGGCCAATCTGTCCGGGTCACCCAAAATAACGTTCATACTGGCCATTGCGGCTTTACTTTTGGCGATATCTTGTGGTGTGGCACCTTCGTCGGCACACAGTTTATAATATTCTTCTATCTTCTTGGCCTGTTCACCGATAAAGACACGGGCCAAACGTGGGTCATATTTGATTGGAACGGTGATACCATCTTCCTGGGACTGTTTCATAGTATATTGGTCAACAACACCACCAAAGACGTGTATTGCATCATCCGTTGGCGTGCCAGTGAACCCAACATACGTTGCATTTGGCAACGCATCACGCAAATACTTTGCAAAACCATACGAAATGAACGCACCCAATTTGGCCTGATTATCTGTGGCCGTTTTATTGATAGTCATTGTGCTGCCGATATTATTCTGTGTTCTGTGGGCTTCGTCACTTAAACAGATAACATTATCACGGTCGGTCAATAATCCGGTGTCACTGGTGACTTTTTGAATTGTTGTGATATAAACGCCGCCGGAATTACGGGTTGACATTTCTTCCTGTAAATCACTGCGTTTTTCGAATACCTTGACCGCTTTATCGCCCAAATAATTGGTTGACTGGCAGAACAATTTTGATGCCTGGTCTTCCAAATCTTCACGGTCCACGATTAACAAGATTGTCGGACTGCCCAATTTATCGGTGCAACGTTGTGCCAACAATCGTGATAAAAACAACATCGTATAAGTTTTTCCGCAACCTGTCGCACCAAAGTAAATACCACCTTTACCATCACCACCATTGCCGTGTAAATGTGACAATATATTGCCACGCAAACGACGTGCGGCAAAGAATTGCGGATAACGACAAACGACACATATTTCCTTGGTATCTTGTGGCCCTTTATCCGGGAAATATACAAAGTCACGCAAGATTTCTAACAATCTGGCCGGTTTTAATGCACCGTTTATCAATGAATCCAATTCCTGCAAACCGGAACCGGCCTGGTCTTCGTTTTCAACCTTTTTCCAAGCATAGAAGAATTCATATTTTGATGTGGTTGTTCCCATACGTGAATTGCTTGCATCACTGATACAGGCAATCGGGCAATATTTCATCAACAATGGAATATCACGACGATAACGCACCGTTATTTGTGTATGTGCATTGCGAATTGTTGCATTTTCATCGGTCGGGTTCTTTAATTCAATGATACATACCGGAATACCGTTTATGAACAACATTACATCCGGAATACGGGTCTGGTTGCCCTGTTTCATTTCAAACTGGTTCACGACACGGAAAATGTTGTTGCCCGGATTATCAAAGTCGATATAGTCCAAATGGAACGGTTGTTTATTGGCATCCAAGAATTTGAAATCATAACCATCGTGATACAGGTTGTATGTATTACGCAATGAATCATAATCATTCACACCACTGATGTTGCGAATATTTGCGATGGCCGCATCACAGTCGTCATTTGTAAAACCATTTTTGGCATAACGGGCATTCAAGAAATTACGCAAATCATCTTCTAATATTGGGTCGGTTATTTGGCGGTGCAGATTTTCACCAAACGTATAATCCCAACCGGCATTTTGCAGCAATTCCACAAACGCCTGTTCATATTCACTTTCATACATTTTACCGTTTATCATTGATTATCCCCTATGATTTGACGCATCAACGCCGGACATATATCACTGTTTAATTTCTTGGCCGTTTCCGATATGTATTTTGATGTGCGTGCACAATTGTAAATTTCCACAACGGCCCGTTGAATTTCAATCGGTGGCAACGGAATTTTAACACGGCACATATCTGGGAAATTGAACATTTCCCTTACGCTGCCCCACGAATTAAACCTGGAATACCTATCAAATTCAGGCCGTGCACACCACATAAGTAAAAACTCTGGCAACAAATCTTGTTTCGTCTTAAACGTTATGTATATCGGTGACAAAATATACACATCATCAGTTTTGTTCAATGCTATTGCAATTTTATCACTCATACGTGCGGTGTTCGTGCTGTATATGAAACAATCTTTTCTGACAACCTTATAATTGTTTAATTCGACGCCTGTGATATTAGCACGTGTGGCAATAAATTCTTTTGTAATCGAAATACCCATAACGTTATCAACACCATATTTACCGTCGGTATTTCTTTCATCATATTGTTCAATATACGGACCGATTTCGACAAGCGGATATTTGTGTTTCAGGTCCTGCAAATAACTTTGGCACAGGTCCATCAATGGTCCCGCCATTTGTTCATTTTGTTCGCCCAAATTCTTTAATCCACGCCACGCCGCAACAACCTGTTTTTGTTCATCAATCGACGGCAATGGAATTTCAATATCCAAAAATCTTGGCCAATCGAGGTTGGAACGCACACTGGAATCGCTGATAAACCATCCATATCTGTCCATTTCAGTGCGTTTAAAATACATAAATACAAACTCTGGCAATAATACGTCCGGTTTTGTGATTACAAATGTTGTATATGCAGGTGAAATCAATGCCGGTTTCCCATCATACAAACCAATACGAATACAAACATCACGACCGGTCTGCATACCACTAAAAATAAATTGACCAGGACGAATAATCTTATATTTCTTTAAATCTATTTCATCCGTGTTCGCAACCGTGGGCATAAACTCTTTGTCCTTGTTTATCCCTATAACAGGATAATCGCAGTTCGCAACATTCCGTTCATCGCATTGTTCAATAAAATCACCAAGTTTGACCCATTGCATTTGATTACCCCACTTTGTATCCCAATGTTTCAAATGCGTGTTTCAGGTGTTCGGCGTTTTCGTTTTGTAATTTCAACAATTCGGATGTTTGACCACCAATCTGTGTCAATGCGGTTTTATAATCCATCGCAATGTCACGGTCCACAAATTCGATATAACGTGATGGAACCAAACTATAATTCTTGGCCTTTATTTCATCCAATTTGGCTGCATAGAACAATTCTGGTTTTGCATAATTTTCACCACCGGTTGTTTGCCAATCAAAGTATATTTTGCATACTTCGGCAATTTGGTCTGGCAATAACCGAACATATTTCTTTTCATACACATTTTGGTTCCAGGTGCGTAAATCAACAAACAATATTTCACCTGTGCGGTCACGCAATTGACGATTGTGCCACGGACCACCACGCTTGTTATTATTCAGAATCCACAATGTGACAGATATATCGGTTGAATAGAACATTTCACGTGGCAGGACGATTATCGCCTCTACCTTGTCATTTTCAATCAGTTTTTTACGGATTTCAAATGTATCACTGTCGTCCAATGCACCATTGGCCAACAAAAATCCGGCCACACCTTTGCTTGGGTTTAATTTGGACAACATATGCAGAATCCACGCATAGTTTGCATTACTTTCCGGTGGGATTCCATAACCCGCCCAACGTGCATCATCACCAACATTTTTGTCCGTGTTGGTCCACCACTTTTTTAAATTGAATGGTGGATTGGCCATAATATAGTCAACCTTGACATCTGGGTGTTTATCGTCCGTGAATGTGGATGTGGCCTGGTCACCCAAATCATACGGAATACCACGGACGGCCAAATTCATTTTTGCCAAACGATATGTTGCCGGTTCAGATTCTTGACCATAAACCAGGTTTTTCATATCGCCACCGTGGGCCTCAATAAACTTTTTACTTTGCACGAACATACCACCAGAACCGCAGCAAGGGTCATAAATAGTGCCATCGAACGGTTCAATCAACGATGCAATCAATTCCACAATGCTGTGCGGTGTGTAAAATTCGCCTTCTTCTTTATCAGCATTGATGGAAAACGCCTGTAAAAAGTATTCATATACACGACCAATCAAATCTTTATCGTGGAAACGGGAACGGTCAATTTTGTTCACTTCGTCAACCACGGCTTTCAATACGGATGGTTCCAATGCGGTTTTGGTGAATATCTGTTTTGGCAATGCGTTCTTTAACGTTTTTTCGTTATTTTCCAATATCGCAATACTGGTATCAAATGCAATCGCCATATCCTTGGCCGGTTTCAATATCAGTTTGTCCCAAAAACAATCATCCGACAAAAAGAACACACCGTCCTTGGTATAAAAACTTGGGGTCTTTAACGCCATTTCTACAAACCCCGCTTCCTCGGTTTCACGGATTTTATCTTGTTGGTCTTTGAACCGGTCACCGATAAATTTCAAGAACACCAATGTCAGCAACAAATCCCGTTTGTCCGTCATAGGTGCACGACCACGCAAATGATTGCGACAATTGAATAATATCGTTTCCAGTGTTTCTTCTTTGGTTTTTGCTACTTTTGCCATATCGCATCCGTTTAGTTTACATCTGTATTAATCGCATTATATCATAAATAAAGAATTTTATCCTCTCCAAATTATTCCATCATTCAACGCATCCTCAAGTGCTTGTTTAAAGTTGTTTTTTGTTATTTTTAATTGCTCATTTGCCATCAGTGTTTTTGATGGTGGATACCCTGGGGTCTGTTTTACCGCCTCTATTTTGCTGCCAAACTCGCCCTTCGATATACCACTATGGGGCAACGGCCCAAACAAAATCAAGCAGTAATTTTCGTTCCATTGAGTTTTAGACATGTCGTACTTTTTACCGTTCTCGTACGATAATACAAATTCCAAACGGTTTTTATCTATTCCTAGGTCCTTGGCCACAGGTATCAATAATTCTTTTTTTACCTGCGAATCCCCAATAATCAGAATTTTGCCATCCTTATACGGCTGATATCCAGAGTTAGGATGTAACAAATCGTCCATTTCCCACTTGGCCAACGCTTCATCAAGTTCGCCAGACCGATTTAAGTCGCATAAAATACGCGTAAGGTCATCGTCCAACCTTTGGCGGATAGCCTCTTCCAATGCCCTAAGTTGGTTTATATCCAATAGCATATTTAATCCTTGTAATTATCGTCAAACACGGAATTCAATCTGCTTATAGCATCTTCCAATTTAGACTGATAACTCTTGTATTCATCCGCCCTGGCTAAATAGGCATTTGCCACCTTACGTTGAGTCGCCAATGGAGGTACCGGTATTTCGATTTTTTGTAATTCTTCAAGGCTGATATTAATGATACTAGCCCGATTAGACCGACTGTTTAATAAGGCCTTTCCACGCTGACTTTCAAAAAAAGATTTAATATAATATGGCGATACTTTATTGGTATCCAATTCTATAACATACATATTTCCAGACGGAATAATATGCTGTTCAGGCCGAGGGTTGGCCACGGCAATTTTATACGGTTGACCGCTTTTTGAAATTATTAAATCGTTTTCCTTTAAAAATGCGTTTGAACGTTTCGAGAATTCCGCATCAGATTTTAAGTATGGCAATTCGTCGTCAATAACTCCGTTTTTAATATTCGCCAACGCCAAATATTGCATATCTGTTGTTGTGGTCGTTTTATCAGAAGATAAATCCTTGGTGTTGTACGAACGGCCACGTCTAACTGAAACAATGAGGTCACCGAATTTTTTACCATTATCAAATTTAACATCCGATGTGGCGTATCTATTATAGTTCAAAACATAGTCATTGCTTTGCAATTCTTCCACCGATACGGTTTTACTATATTCTGTATCTGAAACAAGCCCCTTCAATATGTATGATATATCGTCTTTCGTTAACACATTTCCAATGGATTTATTTGTGGCATCAACTAATTTTACAGTTTTATTGTTATGGCTAAAAACAATCATTGTCACCGCAATGCCTACATTTGGGAACAAACCTGCGGGCAATGCGATAATCGCCTCTATTAATCCTTTTTCCACAAATTCTTTGCGAATTTTTATATCGACCGTATTCCAGGCCGCCCCATTGGTCATTATCGCAACGGCTTTGCCGTTAGGACTTAAATGTTTACAAATCCAATCATTAAAAGCCCAATCACTCGACTTACCTTTGGATTCCAAGTTGTATGGCAAATATTTTAACCCTTTTGGATAATCCGCGAATATTTTATCAAACTTATTGGTATCACAAACGCCTTTATTATATTCGTCATCAACATTCACAAAATCTTTTCCGATATAATGTACCCCCAACAAATTTGCCCTTAACACCGCGATTTCGCGTTCTTCTGTTGCAATTTCATATCCATAATATTTACCGCCAGGAAAATCTTTTTCGTACCCATCCTCGACATACCGGGCTAAACGATTATTCCAAAACATTTCTGTCATAAATCCTGCCGTGCCACACCCCAAATCCATAACTTTATCACCATTTTGAACATCAAGTATTCGTAATGCTAATTCACTTATCCATTTAGGGGTGAACGAAAAATCCCTTGTCTTCCCAGAAGAAAACATTTCCAATTGAGAAAGGGCCGCTTTGGCGAAACGATTTTCATCATTTTTGTCAATCAATTTTAGAAACTCTTCCCAAACATTCTGGTCTAAATATCTGCGACATAAATCTTTCAAAATAGTCGATACTGTTTCGCCTTCCGGGTATTCATACATTTCCTTATCGCGTTCGATAAAGTTTTCGCACGAATTATCACACACCTCAAAAAGTCCAGGTTTTTTCTTTGTTGGGTTTTCTTTTATCATCTTACTTGCAATGAATAACAAATACGATACAAGAATTTGAATGTATTTATATCCGGGCTTATTTGTGCGTCGAATATAATTTTCGTATATATCTCCTATCTCCCAACCCAGCGAAAAAAACACTTCCCCGCCTTTATCCAAATCATCCAATTTCAAAACAGATTCCACAAATTTTTCTTTTAACACGCTTAATCCTTTTGGTTATCAATAACCACAACATAATCGATTCGAAACCAAAAGTCAAGAATTTTTTTGGTTATTAATAATCAAGTTACAAAATCAGCCCCGTTCCATGCTCAATTTTGTGACCCTGCACCCGAACAACAAATCCATAAGAAACACATTCCTAAACACAGATTCAAACCGATGTGTTTGCAATTCGGCATCCAAATGCACAAACCCACCATCGGCCACAATTAACAAATCGCATTCGTCACATTTTGCCTTGTATGATTGGAATTTCTTGTTTTTATCGTCTATTCTTTTTTGTATTTCATCAAACGGGTCTTCGATGCAACGTCCCATATTATTGACGTGATAATGTGTATGCGGTGCGTGCATTTGACTGGCATTCAAAATAAAGGTTTGGCCGTTCACCGTTATTGACTTTTTGACTATTCCAAACTCTGGTATTGTTTCTGGGCCCAACGCAGATAAAAATGCACTTTTAATTTCATCATCGGACGCATTCAAACAATCAAAACCTGGATTTGCACAAGCGTCCAAATGGTCTGACCATTTTGCACTCCATTCCCTCGGGTCAAAAACATTTATCAACAAGGTCAACGGAATACCCTTTTGCTTGAAATGTGCAACAATTTTCTTGGCAATTCGCTCCAATCGCATTGTCGCAGAATTCTTGTCACTGGGTTGAATAAAATTGACGATTTCCAGACCTATTGTCGGCCGCCCCGGAACTTCAAATATAAAATCAGGACTTTCACAAGATTTCTTGGTTGTAATACCGTTATCGTGCATCCACCGTTCGCCCACTTTATCACGTGTGAACAATGCCAGATAGGTTGCTTCGGTGCCCTTTTTACCTTCATCTTGGATAATAAATCGACCACCTTTGTGCACAACCTCTGTCATTATTCCCCGCCTTTATTACCTACAAATTCCAACATCTTGTCGGCACCACGTTGAATTGAATCACGAATTGGGTCCATTGTTAAACGTGAATACACTTTGGTTGCCGCACTAGTTTTATCGCCAAGGGCTTTACCAATAATGTGCAAACTAGCACCCGTTATGGCCTGATAACTACCGAACGTACGCCGCAAATCGTGAAACCGTAAATCTTCAATACCAGCCCGTTTTAACAACGCATACCAAGGGCGATGCAAGTCTTCTACATGGCCACTTTTGCTGCCCATCTGACTTGAAAACACCCAATCATCTGTCGCATATTTACGCATTTCTTTCAAAATATCCCATGCCTGCGTTATCAAAGGTATTCTCTGCGGGTCGCCATTCTTAGAATCTGGAAATAATACCACCCCAAGTTTCAAATCCACATTAGACCATCGCATGGACAACATATTTTGACGACGTTGACCGATAAACAATGATAATAGGACATAATTCTTAAAAACTTCATTCGACTCTTCGGCCAATGCTGCAAAAAAGCGTTGAATCTCATCTGGCAACAAGAAACGTTCCCGTGATTTTTCCCTGAACATTTTGACACCAACGGCTGGATTGCCACTATGTGCAGGATACCCCCATTCTATCGCTTTATTGTACATGTGTTTCAACAACCCAATGGCACGATTTGCCGTGTACAAACTTATTTTATCTTTCAATTCAACGTGTAACCGCTCAACATCAACTCTGGTTACACTCATCATCTTGCGGTTATGCAACGGTGCCAAATTATTACGAAACATCGTTTCATCTTTGGCCTGTGTTTTTGGGCGGGTATGAACCTTAACATGCCGCGGGTTATAAACATCGTAAAAAAACTGTTTCAGCGTCATGTCACGCAACGCTTCGTTACGTTCTTGGTTTGGGTCATTACCATGGTCGGCTACTGTTCGTAATTCACGAGCCTTCATTCTGGCGTCAACCAGTTTTGTAACACCAACACGACCAATTTTAACACGTTTCGGCACTCCAAGAAACTTTGTATAAAAATAATATGTTTTTGTGCCGCCATAGGTCACAATTACACACAACCCCGCTTGACCAGTATCGTAATAAGTCATCGGCTTTTTATCAGTTGGAATTGGCAATTCCGCTAATGTTTTTTCCGTAAAATTAATATGATTATTCGCCTTCGTCATCGCCAGACTCCTTACTTATATCTTCCCATAAATTACCGTATTTGTGTAAAAACGACCAAAACCTGGATGAAAATTCATACTTAACATCTATATCCACCTTGTATGGTACGTTTTTATTGTCTTCCTGTTGTTCAGACGGTTCCAACGAATATGGCCATCCACTATTAAAATTTGGTACCGAATACGGACTGGTTATTCCCATCGACGGCATATGTTTATACAAATCACCAAAATACAATGCACTTGGTTGGTTTGTGACGCCTTTATTGTTTAAGATGGTCGTATCAAAATGTTGAACAAAAAAACCTTTCTGATACAGAATTTGCTTTATTTCAGAGGACCCAGATATAACTTCACCTGCCTTTATACACCTTGATAAAAACACCATTTCTGCCCAACTCAGGCTTTCCAACATGTTAGCGTATTGATTAAACGTTTCCGCTTTACCTTGGTCTTTATCTGCATGACCAATACCTGTAATAAGCCTGGCCAACAAAACCAGATTACTTTTTGCGGCACCTTCATGAACAGACCTTGAAAAACGTGCCATCATACTAAAAAACTGGTCTTGGTGCAGTTGCTCTACATCACCTTGGCGAACATTTTTTAATACAACATCTCTCGCTATATTGATGTTTTTTTGACGCCATGCGTCGTACGCGTTTTGCATGCCACTGCCAACTACTGGTACGGCACCTAAAATACTATCAATTATCCGCGGCAACATCGCATTCTCATTTTTCATTTTTGCACCTCAAATCCGCATGACAAAAACCACAATCCGCATGTCGTTTTTGCTACCAGTTTGCTACTAACGGCAGTTTTTGCTACCAATCACCGTTAATTTCTGTTAAACACAGTTCTACCACGAACACCGCAGAAAATCAAGAAATATTTAACATTATTAATTTCTGTTAATTCAATCCAAAACGGACTGTTAATCCGTATGTCACTGGTTCGAGTCCAGTTGCCCGAGCCAAGATCTAGTGCCACAAACCCGCGTGTTTGTGGCGTTTTTTATCCCAAAAACCACTTTACATTTTCAGAAACAATACGACCTAAAAATACCAGAATACAGCCAAATATAATCAAAAAATTATACATTTGTTATACGGGATTTTTTTAAATTACTGGCAAACCCGCTATACCAAGATTTAC
>JAEEGL011518636.1_pt1 | contig 14927 bp, 11 predicted proteins | sample 9134231 | NCBI WGS metagenome assembly JAEEGL01 (sample SAMN16246548, study PRJNA631951) | gut metagenome | biome: gut microbiome; feature: rumen; material: fiber-attached | host: Bos | place: Iran: Karaj | collected 2018-10
ACTTCCATACGGTCGTAAAGAGGCTTGGGGATATTTCCGGCGTCATTGGCCGTGATGAGGATCATCGCGTGGGAGAGATCGTAGGGAATCTCGAGAAAATGATCCCGGAAAGCGAAGTTCTGCGCGCTGTCCAGTACTTCCAGCATGGCGGAAGTCGGGTCGCCGTGATAATCGTTTCCCAGCTTGTCGATCTCGTCGAACAGCAGCACCGGATTGATGGTGCCGGCCTGCCGCATCGCGCTGATGATGCGCCCCGGCATGGCGCCGATGTATGTGCGCCTGTGGCCGCGAATCTCCGCTTCGTCGCGCACGCCGCCAAGGCTCATGCGCACGAACTTGCGGCCCATCGCGCGGGCGATCGAAGCCGCGATCGAGGTCTTGCCTACGCCCGGCGGGCCGATAAAGCAGAGAATCTGCCCGCTGTTTGCCTGCGTACGCTTCTTCACCGCAAGGTACTCTATGATGCGCTGCTTGACGGGTTCCATGCCGTAATGATCTTCTTCCAGTATCTGGCGCGCGTGGGCGAGATCGAGGTTGTCCTCGGTCTGCTCCGTCCACGGCAGATCCAGCAGACATTCGATGTACGCGCGTGTCATCGGCAGCTCGTGCGAGCCCGGCGGGAACGCGCGCAGCCGCTCGATCTCCTTGTACGTGCGCTGGTATACGTCCTCGGGCATTTTTTTCTTTTCGAGCCGCTCAAAAAGCTCGTCCGCTTCCTTGGTCGTGTCGTCGCCCAGTTCCTTTTGTACGGCCTTTATCTTTTCGCGCAGGTAGTATTCTTTCTGGTTCTGCTCGATGGACTGGCGCATTTGCAGCGCGATGCGCTTGTCGATGCGCATGATCTCCATTTCGCGCGACAGCATGGGCATGAGCGCTTCCAGACGCTCCTGCTGGTCGATCTTCTCGAGGATCGCCTGTTTGTCTTCGACCTTTACGAGCGTGTATTGCGCGACGGTATCGGCGAATTCGCCCACGTCGGTCTTCATTAAGACGGTGTTGAACTGGTCGCTCGTGAACCGATCCGACAGCTTTGCGTATTCCGCAAACTGCTCCATGACGCGCCGGCGCACCGCCTCGGCGAACGCCGGATTCGCCTTGACGTCCTCCATCGGCGATACGATCGCTTCAAAATACGGGGTAGAGGTCGTAAATTCTTCTATGCGCGCGCGCGCCAAGCCGGTGACGAGTATATGTAAACCGTCGCCCTGTATTTTCAGCACCTGTTTGATACGGCAAATCGTACCGACCGTGTGCATATCTTCCGTTTTAAGTTCCGTTTTGGTCGCGTCTTTCTGTGCGCAGAAGAAGGCGATGCCTTCGTTGGTCATCGCCGCTTTCATGGCGGCAATGGTCTTGGGCCGTCCGGCGTCACAGCGCATGGACTCGCCGGGAAGGACCACCAGACCCCTTAAGGGGACCACGGGCAGCGTTTGATTCTCATGAAATTCTGACATTCGTTTCTCTCACTCCGTCCGTTTGTACATGTGTTTGTACATTCATTATAACGGGTGAAAGCGAAAAACACAATTTCATTCATGTGAAAAAGGTGTGGCAATGACTGGTTCGGCATCCAGTACGGCGGCTTCCTCCGGCGCCTCGCTGACGCTGTTTTCAAAGGCGAGACGCATGACCTGCGGCAATGTGGAAACCGGATAGACGCTGACCGGAAACGAGCGGAATTCCGCTTCCCAGTTCGCCTCCGGAATGACGACGCTGTGTGCGCCCGCCGCGATCGCGGCCTCTATCTTTTCACGGATACCGCCGACGGGGCGTACCGCGCCGTGGATGGTGACTTCGCCCGTGAACGCCATGAGATGGTCGGCGCACTGCCCGGTGAGCGCGCTCATGAGCGCTACGGCCAGCGCGATTCCGGCGCTGGGGCCGTCCACGGGAATGCCGCCGGGGATGTTGAAGCGCACGGCGTAATTGCCGCAGTTCACACGGAAACAGCTTCGGAACGCAGCCAACACGTTTTCCACGGAGCCGCGCGCCATGCTCTTGCGCCGGAGACGTTTATCGTGTATGTTCAGCTCTTCTTCCTCAACGATTCCGTTGAGCGTCAGGCTGCCTGAGGCGGCTTTGTGCGCGCTGCATTCGATCTCCAGTACGATCCCGCTGCCCGCACCGGCGACGGCCAGCGCGCTCGCCATGCCGACCTGCGGCGCTTTTGGCATGCCGGGTTCCATGCGCGGCATGTAGCGGCAGGCATGCACGACTCTATGCACATCTTCCGGCATGATGCGGCTGCGCGCGCTTTCGTGCGCGACGCCGCAGCAGAGCTGTACGATATTTACCGCGTCGCGGCCGTTGTGCGCATGCAGGGCGCATTGATGCAGTGCCTCGGGCGTAATGCCGTAACCGGCTCTGCGCACGGCGCCCTGTACGATTTGCTCCAGCTCGGGCTGGCCTAAGGGCTTAAAGAACAGCTCTACGCAGCGCGAACGGATAGCGGGAGGAATCTCTTCCGGCAGTCTGGTCGTGGCGCCGATCAAACGGAAATCCGCAGGCAGCCCGTTTTGGAAAATATCGTGGATATGCCGCGGAATAGCGCTGTTGTCCGGCGCGTAGTACGCGCTGTCAAATTTTACGCAGCGGTCTTCCAGTACCTTTAAGAGCTTATTCATCTGCATCGGATGCAGTTCGCCGATCTCGTCCAGAAACAGCACGCCGCAGTGCGCGCGCGTGACCGCGCCGGGTTTGGGCTGCGGCACACCCTGCGCGCCCAGTGTTCCCGCGCCCTGGTAGATGGGGTCGTGGACGGAACCGATCAGTGGGTCGGCGATCGCGCGTTCATCGAAACGCACGCATGTGGCGTCGATCTCTACGAACCGCGAATCCTTGTTGAAGGGCGAATCGGGACGCTGTTTCGCTTCCTCCAGCACGAGCCTTGCCGCACAGGTCTTTCCCACGCCCGGCGGGCCGTACAGCAGCACGTGCTGCGGATTGGGGCCGCACAGGGCCGCGCGCAGCATTTTGATCCCGTCCTCCTGCCCGATGATGTCCGCAAACGAGGCGGGCCGCGTCCGCTCGCTCAACGGCTCGTTGAGGCGGCGCGAACGCATGCGCGCGATGCGCTGCATCTCCTGCGCGTTCTGCCTGGGGCGCGCGACGGCCTGCGACTCTTGCGTGTGCTGCCTGCGCAGGAACAGCCAGAGGAATATCCCCGCGATAAACAATATCTGTAGAACGACTCCGATCGCATTCCAATCCATTCTGATCCCTCGGTATCCGTTTGGTTTACATAAATAGTATGTGACCGCGGAAAAAGGAACACGCCTGCCAATATTTTCAAGAATCACGGCGAAATAAAAAGCCCTGCCGAATCTGTTTCGGCAGGGCCTATGGGCGCTTTTTCAGGACAGCAGCATTTTATCGCTTGCTTCGTCGGTGCCGGACACTTTTTGGAACTGCTCCAGCAGCGTTTCTACGGTAAGCTTCTGCTTGTCCTCACCGCGCACGTCGATCACGATCTTCCCGTCGTACATCATGATCAGACGGTTGCCGTGCGCGATCGCGTCGCGCATGTTGTGCGTGATCATGAGCGTGGTCAGATTGTCCTTGCGTACGATCCTGTCTGTCGTTTCCAGGACGATGGCTGCGGTTTTTGGGTCGAGCGCCGCGGTGTGTTCGTCGAGCAGCAGCAGCTTGGGCTTTTTGAGCGTTGCCATCAGCAGCGTCAGAGCCTGGCGCTGACCGCCGGAGAGCAGGCCGACCTTTGTGGTCAGGCGCGATTCCAGACCGAGGCCGAGCTCCGCCAGCAATTCGCGGTATTGCGCTCTTTCGGCGCGGGTAGTGCCTATGCGCAGCGTGCGGTGCTGGCCGCGCCGCATCGCCAATGCGAGGTTTTCGTCTATCTGCATGGTGGCGGCCGTGCCGGTCTTGGGGTCCTGGAACACTCTGCCGATATACTTGGCGCGCTTATGCTCGGGCAGACGCGTAACGTCCTCGCCGCCGATCGAGATGCTGCCGGAATCGACCTGCCATACGCCCGCGACGGCGTTTAGCAGCGTCGATTTGCCTGCGCCGTTGCCGCCGATGACCGTCACGAATTCGCCGTCCTCCAGCGTGAGGGACACGCCGTTGAGCGCGCGCTTTTCATTTACCGTACCCGCGTTAAAGGTCTTGTAGATGTCTTTGACCTCAAGCATGCGTTCCACCCCCGCGTTTGAATTTTTTGGAGAAGTAGCGGTTCTTCCAGTACGGTATGGCGAGGAACACCGCGACGATGAGAGCCGTGATCAGCTTCATATCGTCGCCGCTCATGCCCAGTCCGATGACGATCTGATATACCAGATAGTATATGATGGAGCCGATGACGACGCTTAGCAGCTTCAGCGAGAAGTTGCGGAATATCTTTCCGAAGATCACTTCGCCTATGATGACTGCCGCGAGGCCGATGACGATCGCGCCGCGGCCCATGCTCACGTCCGCAAAGCCCTGATACTGCGACAGCAGCGCGGCGGAAAGCGCCACGAAACCGTTCGAGAGCATGAGCCCCAATACGGTCGTGAACTTGGTGTTGATGCCCTGTGCGCGGCTCATGTTGGCGTTGGAGCCCGTCGCACGCAGCGAGCTGCCCAGTTCGGTGCCGAAGAACCAGTAGAGTATCACGATGATGGCGATCACGATCAGCCCGACGATGAATATCGGGTTTTCAAAGGAAAACACCTTGACGTTTCGGGAGGATATGAGCAAATTATAGCTGTTGGCGTTGATGGGCTGATTGGATTTTCCCATAATGCGCAGGTTGATGGAATACAGCGCCAGCTGCGTCAGTATGCCCGAAAGGATCGCCGGAATACCGCAGAAGGTGTGCAGGATTCCCGTCACCAGCCCTGCGGCGAGGCCTGCAAGGAAAGACAGCAATAACGCAACGGGGATGCTGCATCCGCCCACCGTGGCCATGATGAATACGGCGCCGCCCGTACACATGGTGCCGTCCACCGTCAGGTCCGGGACGTCCAGTATTTTATAAGTGATATATACGCCTATTGCCATGATGCCCCAGATCAGCCCTTGAGAGACGGCGCCGGGCATGGCGTTCAGCAGCGCAGCAAAATTCATAGTTTGTCCTTCTTCCCGTCTGTGTTTTCATTGTCAGAAGTTTGTTTTGACAACGCGCTCATTCAGTCTACCAAAAAACAGCGCGAAAGGAAAGTGTTTTCGCGCTGTTTTTGCAGGTTTTAACGTATTTTAGGCGATTGGCTCGTAGCCGTCCGGAACCGTCAGATTGAGCTCCTTGCAGATCGAAGCGTTGTACTTAAGAGTGAAGTTGGGCGCGTATTCGATCGGCATGGTCGAAATGTCGCTTTCGCCCGTGAGGATCTTAGCGGCCATGTTGCCGGTGGCATAGCCCAGATCGTAGTAGCTGATGGAGAGCGTGGCTACGCCGCAGTCGCGTGCGATGCCCTCTTCACCCGCGATTACGGGGATGCCGGCAGGCTGGCAGATGTTGTAGATGATGCCGGTGTTGGAAGCTACGGTGTTGTCCGTCGGGGCGTACAGCACGTCGCAGGTGGAAACGGCGCTCTCGACGACGGCGGCGAGGTCGTTCGAATCGGAGAAGGAGTAGAATTCACAGCTGTAACCCAGCGCTTCCAGCTCGGCCTTTACGACGTCCACCTGATACTGGCTGTTCGCCTCGGCGGAGCAGTAGATCAGACCGACCTTCTTCGCATCGGGGAACCATTCCTTTACCATAGCGGCCTGCTGATCCAGCGGCGCCAGGTCGGACGTTCCGGAGATATTGCCGCCCACAAGACCCGTGAACCCGTCAATGCCCAGAGCGACGCCGTATTCCGTCACAGAGGTGCCGAGGATCGGGATATCCTGCGTGGCGCTTGCGGCAGCCTGCAAAGCGGGAGTCGCGTTGGCGAGAATGAGGTCCACGTCGGCAGAGATGAACTGGTTGACGATGGTGGAGCACATGGGAATGTCGTTGGAAGCGTTCTGCACGTCAAAGTTGACCTGACCGGGCAGAGCCGCCTCGAGCGCGTCCATGAATCCCTGCGTGGCCGCATCCAGCGCTTCATGCTGGACGAGCTGGCAGATTCCTACGTAATACTGGGGTTCGTCGTCGGCTGGTTCGGTATTGGACGAGCACGCGGCTGCCGCAAATACCATGGCTGCGACCAGAACGATCGCTGTCGTCAGTTTGGCAAGTTTCTTCATAATTCCTTCCTCACATCTAAAAATTGTTTGGCCGCTGCAAACGGCCGGAGAAAATGATTATTCAAAGCGCAAAACGCTTAAAATACAAGTGCCGAAAAACCGCTGTACAGCGGCGCTTCCAGACGAACAAACACATTATAATGAGTTGATGCGAAAAAGTCAATCGTATGTTTAACCACCGGTTGATGTATAGATATGCACATTTTGATGCAGACGATCCGCTGAGACGGAAGGCCGCGTTCGACACAAATGCGCTTTGATGCGTACACATAAAAATTCATGCATTCTGTGCAAAATACGATCTGCATTTGTTGTATAATAAATGCGATGAAGCGCTTCTTTGATGCCGATGGGCAGCTTTGCCGTTTGATTTGAAAAAGGGAGTGATCACATGTCCATGCTTGGCGCAATCATTGTTCCGCATCCGCCGCTCATCGTTCCCGAGGTCGGAAACGGACGCGAGCGGGGGATACAGGCCACGATCGACGCTTTTCGCACGGCCGCGAAGCGCGTCTTCCAATGGAACCCGGACGTACTGATCGTGGCTTCGCCGCATACGATTTCCTATTCCGATTATTTTCATATTTCGCCGGGGAGAGGCGCCAAGGGCAGCATGGCGGCGTTCGGCGCCCCGAACGCGGCGCTCAAGGCGGATTACGACGAAGAGCTGCGCGACGAGATCGTTTCGCGGGCGCAGGCGGCGGGCCTTTTTGCGGGAACCATGGGCGAGAGGGACGCCTCGTTGGATCACGGCGTATTCATTCCGCTGTATTTTTTGCGGGAGGCGGGCGTGAACTGCCCGATCGTGCGCATTGGACTGTCCGGCTTTTCGCCGTTGGAGCACTATACGCTCGGGAAATGCGCGGCGGACGCCGCACAGGCGCTCGGCCGGCGCGCGGTGTTTGTGGCGAGCGGCGATCTCTCGCATAAGCTGCGCCCCGACGGCCCCTACGGATTTGCGGACGAAGGCCCCGTGTTTGACCGCGAGGTCACGCAGACTATGGCCTCGGGGGATTTTCTGCGCTTTCTCACGATGGATACGGCGCTGTGCGACCGGGCGGCGGAATGCGGGCTACGGTCGTTTCAGATGATGTCCGGCGCGCTGGACGGGCTTTCCGTTACGCCCGAGCTGTTGAGCTATGAAGGGCCGTTCGGCGTGGGATACGCCGTAGCTGTCTTTGCGGCCGGCGGCGCGGATATGGAGCGCCGGTACGCGCAGCGGTGGGAAGAAGCGGAAAAAGCGCGGCTAATGGAGCGGAAGGAAAAGGAAGACCCGTGGGTGCGCCTGGCGCGGCTGTCGCTGGAAACGTACATCCGCAGCGGCAGACGGCTTTCGTCGCTGCCGGAGGGGCTGCCGCAGGAGCTCGTCGGCCGCGCCGCGGGCGCGTTCGTATCGCTGCATCTGCATGGACGGCTGCGGGGCTGCATCGGCACGCTTTCTCCGGTCTGCGGCTGCGTGGCCGATGAGATCGTGCGCAACGCCGTATCCGCAGGGACGGAGGACCCGCGTTTTTCGCCGGTGCGCGCGGAAGAACTGGATCGGCTGGAGTATAAGGTGGACGTACTGAGTCCCGCGGAGCCGATCTCGTCCCCAGCGGAATTGGACGTAAAACGCTACGGCGTGATCGTTTCCTGCGGAAGGAGAAGAGGCCTGCTCCTGCCCGATCTCGACGGCGTGGATACCGTCGAGGAACAGGTCCGCATTGCGCGGCAGAAGGGCGGGATAGGCCCGCGCGAGCCTTATACCTTAGAACGGTTTGAGGTGGTGCGGCATACGTGAAAGAGATTTGCGAACTGTGCTTTCACCATTGCGCCTTAAACGAAGGGCAGGCAGGCCTTTGCCGCGCGCGGGGCAATCGCGGCGGAAAGATCGTTCCGTTAAACTACGGCAGGGTCACTGCTTTGGCGCTCGATCCCATCGAGAAAAAGCCGCTGTATCATTTTCATCCCGGGAGCTCGATCCTCTCTGTCGGGAGCTTCGGCTGCAACATGCGCTGCCATTTCTGCCAGAACCACGAGATCTCCATGGCGGGAGAGCAGTGCAGGACGGCGGAATTCACGCCGGAGGAGGTGGCGCAAAGGGCGGAGGCGCTGCGCCCGAGGGGGAACATCGGCCTTGCGTACACTTACAACGAGCCGCTCGTAGGCTATGAGTTCGTTCGTGACTGCGCCGCGCTGGTGAAAGAGCGGGGGATGGTCAACGTGCTGGTGACGAACGGCATGGCGGAGGAGGGGCCGTGGCGCGCGCTGCTGCCGCTTGTCGACGCGGTCAATATCGATCTGAAGGGGTTCACGCAGGCCTGGTACCGCCGCTTGGGCGGCGACCTTGAAACGGCGAAACGATCCATCGCCATAGCGGCGCAGACATGTCATGTCGAAGTTACGACCCTGCTGATACCGGACGAAAACGACAGTGCGGAGGAAATCGGCGCGCTGGCGAAGTGGCTTTCGTCTATAGACCCTGCTATTACGCTGCATTTGAGCCGTTATTTCCCGCGTTACCGCGAAACGCACCCGCCGACGCCGGTAAGCACCGTGCTGCGCATGGTGGAGGAAGCGCAAAAATGGTTGAAACGGGTGTATCCGGGAAACTGTTGATGGAGGAAAACCGGACGGGCGCGGCCGGATAAATGATGAAAAAACAACCTGCCTATGAAATGTATTCCTTTAATTATATTGCTTTTCCTTATTCCCCATGATAGAATAAATAAAGTTAAATACTGCATTGCGGGCCGATAGGGTTTGCAAAATTTCAGGCGGAGTTTCGTTGTGATGTATTTGTCCACGAAAAGGCATAGTTCTTTGCGGGCATTTTTGCATGTAATGCTTGGGAAAAACGCGATACGCCGGGATTAGAAACACCAAGAAAGGTACGGATGCCAATATGATCAGGCGGGAGAAGGAGAACAGGACATGCTGCATGTTGCCGGATAAGGCGGATGCATGTATGCGCTCCTTATCCATCGACCCGTTCCGGCGAAGGGGAGGTGGACATGCATGAGTGAAGCGATCCAGGGAGATCGCGTGCTGCATGAGGATCATGTGCCCGCCGCCGAACCGCAGCAGGACGCACGTGCAGTCGAAACAGCCGCTGTGCTGGAGCAGAATGCAATACAGCCCAAAGTCGGGTATGACGCCGTAAAACGCATTTTTGATATTGTAGTGGCAGCGCTTTGTATGACAGTCGGACTGCCGGTGTATCTGGTGATTGCGCTTTTGATCGTCGCGAATGATTTCGGCAATCCGCTGTTTGTCCAGCCCCGCGTGGGGAAGGACGGCCGTGTGTTCCGCATGGTGAAGTTCCGGTCGATGTACGTGAATTCGGACAGAGAAAAAACAAAGCTCATGCAGCACAACGAGTATGACGGCGTGCATTTCAAGATGGAAAACGATCCGCGAATTACCAGAGTCGGGCGCATGCTGAGGCGGACCTCTCTCGATGAGATTCCGCAGGCGCTCAACCTGCTGACGGGATCGATGACGGTGGTCGGCCCCAGGCCCTTTGTTCCGGCGGAGCAGGCGCAGCTGCCGTCCGATCGGCTTGCGGTAAAGCCGGGACTGTCCTGCTACTGGCAGCTTGCCGATACGACCAAGATGACCGACGCGGAGCAGCTGGAGCTGGACTATCGATATATTCGGGAAAGATCGGTCAAAACGGACCTGAAGATCATAAAAGATACGATCAAGTCGATGGCCGGCAGAGAAAACTGCTGATCAGCCGATGGAAATGTAAAACAGTCATTGCCGAATGCGGCGATGACTGTTTTTTGTTTGCCGTGTATGGCAAAATCTGCCGAACAGGAAACTGCCTGCGGGAGCGCCGCGCAGGGGAGCCTTACAGGTTAGCCGTTTTATAGGCCGCTGCGCGTCCGGCGCTGCGGCGCAAAGCGCGAAGGCGCATACAAAAAGGCTTGCGAAACTTCCCGCGGAGGAGGCTTCACAAGCAAATGGTTATTCTTTGCACAATGCAAGGAGCTTCTCGTGCTGCTCCTTGATCAGCGCGATGTAAGCGGCGTAATCCGCATCGGCGTGGCTCCGGAGAAGCTCGGTCAGCTTGGAAACGGGCTCGCCGAGCGGCGTGAGGCTTAAATTCCCCAGCACGCCTTTCAACGCGTGCGCAGCTTTGAATGCGGCGTCAAAGTCCTTCTGCTCCACCGCATCGTATAGTTTGCCGTAATTGCCGTCCTGGACTGCCATATTCACAAGGCGAAGATAAAAAGCTTCGTTGTTCATGCAGCGCGCAAGACCGTCCGTAACGTTTGCTCCGTAATCGCGAAGCGCATCAATAGTCAGCATTGAGCAATCCTTTCTTTAGCAAAAATTTCAAACGTTTCAAATGGCTTTTGAAACGCCATGACACAGTTCCCCGTTTATTCGGGGTCCCCGTAGAACACAAGGCAGTTGCGCCCATTGCCTTTGGCCTGATACAAAGCGACGTCCGCGTCCTTATAAATGTCGTCGGTCGGGTTCTTGCGGTCTCCGAACGCTACGCCTACGCTCACGGACGCGGCGGGTATGCCCTCCGTGGGGCGCAGCATGATCTCGTTCATATGCTGTACCTTTGTGGCGATCAGATCGCGGAGCGCGCTGCCCGAATCTTCCATGATAACGGCGAATTCATCGCCGCCGATGCGGCACACGTAGTCATTTGAGCGGAAATGCGTCTGCAGTACCGATGCGAATCGTTTCAGGATCAGATCGCCCACATCGTGTCCGTACGTGTCGTTGATGGCCTTAAAGTGGTCGAGGTCGATCAGAATCAGTGTGATGTTTTCTCCGTTCGAGGAAGCGTGTATCCTTTCAAATACGCTGCGGTTGTAAAGGCCTGTCAGCTGATCGTGCGACGCCTCATAAGAAAGCTGCTTCTGATGCCGCATCGTTTGAGAGAACACATCGTTGTATGTTCGCGCCAGGAATATCAATTCCTGGACGCCGTGTTCGGGCAGGAGCTCTTTTCTGCGGATGTGGGCAATATTCTTTTCGATCGGGCGTATGATCAGCAGCGCGACCAACACTACGCTCACAACGACGAGGGCCAGGATCGCGACAATGAATATCTCCTGCAAAAGCAGAGCGCTTTGCAGCCCTTGCGTACCGGATGACTGCTGAGCTTCCGTCGTCTCGGTAATCTCCTGAATGCACAGGTCAACATTCGTGCTGATCTTGGTTTTGTAGTCCTGATAGGTGCTGTCGAACACCATGTTCAGCGCGCGTTCGGCCTGCAGCGGCGCGGGCAAAGTACGGTCGGAATCGCTTAAAACGACGGCTTGCAGCTTGTCGGGAAACTCGGTGATGTCGTAACCGTACGCTTCGATCGTAAGCCGCATGGCGTAATACTCGATCTGCATGAGTTCGTTGGAAAACGTCATCGCTTCGTTCAGATACCGTGCGCCATCCGTTCCGACGAGGTGCGCATTCATGCTTGCGATCGCTTTGTCGCGTCGCTGCGTTACTTCCGCCTCTTCAAAATAATTCTGTTCATAAATCTTTTCACCGGTGACAACAAAAGAGCGCACCTGTTCGGTCAGGTAATCCGAGCTGGCCTGCATATCGTTCGCGTCTTTCTGACTGACGATGTACTGATCCATTGCGTCGCGCATCTCGTTGTATTTGCTTCTGGTCTGAACAATGATGATCATCAAAAGAGCCGACAAAATCACCACGAGCGATATCAGGGTGACATTCAGCCATTTCAAATGGATGCCTTTTTTGGTTTTTTTGCGGGCACCGCTGCCTTTTTCCATGATGCGCCTTTCTATCCGTTTGAAGGAACGAACCGATTATATCAAGGTTGCATATACGAACAGATTCATAATGGTTTCTGTTCGAAGTATCGGTCGATGTCTGTACGGGCAGCCCGAAGGATCGCTTCCGTATCGGCGCCGAAAATGTCCAGTCCGGACGCCTGAAAAAGAACCGTTTCGGGAATGCCGTAATAGAAGCCGCACAGTGCTTTCACGTATCCGTACCCGAACTCGTCGGGCAGCTCGGGAGCGCCGGCGGTGGTAACGTAAAAAACTCTTTTTGCCCTGCACAGGCCGATCACACGGCCGTCCTGCGCATAGCGGAAGGTGATTCCCGACACGCTGATCTGCTCGAAATAAGCCTTCAGGACGGCGGGGAAGGAAAGGTCCCAATACGGCGCCGCGATCACGATCTCGTCCGCCTGCGCAAATTGCCTGGCGTATCGGAACATGCGATCGGAAAAGTCCCCTTTTTCAACGGCGGCTTCCCGATATGCGAGCGACTTCGCGTCCAGCGGCGGGATTCTTTCGGCGGCAAGCTCGACCGCCGTGACATTTCCCTGCAATTTGCCGAGGGCATGGTTGGCGAGCTGCCGTGTCCGCGAGGCTTCGCGGACGCATGCGTCAATGAAAAGAACCTGCCCCTGCTGCATTTTATGGACGTCCTCCGTTAGAGTATTTTGAAATATCCTAACACAAATTGCCGGCCCGTTCAAGAGCGGGCAGCCAAATGAGCCGCTTTCGCGCATATAAGCGCAAACCTCGCATGAGGACAAACGTCGGGCCTTCAAAAACGGCTGCGGTTTATTCACGCAGGAGATAGCCCTTGTCGCTGTCCATGATCTCGAGCATGATCTTCGCAACCTTCGGATCAAATTGCGTGCCGGCGTTTTCGACGATCTCCTGACGCACTTTGTCCTGATTGTAATAGGGACGGTAGCTTCTGTTGGAGGTCATCGCGTCATAGCTGTCAGCCATGCCGATGATCCGCGCCGGCAGCGGGATATTCTCGCCCGTGATACCGTCGGGATAGCCTTTGCCGTCATAGCGCTCATGATGCCATTCCGCGCCGATCAAAAGATCCGGCTTATCCTTGATCTTGCTCAGTATTTTGCCGCCGAGCTCGGGATGCGTTTTAATGACGTCATACTCATCGTCGGTAAGCTTGCCGCTTTTTGTGAGGATCGAGCCGGGCACGCCGATCTTGCCGATGTCATGGAGCAGCGCCATCTCGTAGATCTCTTCGATTTCCTGCGGCTTGAGATCCAATTTTTCCGCGATCATGCGGGCGTATTTCGCAACGCGGCCCGAGTGTCCGCCCGTATACGGATCCTTTTCATCGATGGCCTGCGAAAAGGCGGAAATCACTTCATCCATGAGCATACGCTCTTTTTTGATCACATAGTCCGCATATCCGATCTCGTATGTGACGAAGACGAGCATGATTGAGACGGTGTTTGCAGCGGTAGTGATGGAAACGCCGTATATGAACGCCTGAAGCGCCATCCCGACAAGGGGCAAAAACTCGAACATCAAAAGCTCTATCCGTTCCACCGTCTTCAGATATCTCCAGTTTTTGAAGGTGACGAACATGAGGACCGCCATGGTCAGCTCGCCGAGGACGGGCATGATCCAATAGCTGGCGAGCCGGAAATACCGGTTTTCGCTGTCGAAATCATAATAGAAGCCGAATATGCGGGAAAGTACCAGAAGCAGTACGGAGGCGCCGATGAGCACGTAAGTCAGCCTGCGCGCCAGAAGGTTATCCCTGCCTCCGTTTGTCTTTATGAGATGGCAGAGGAAATTCACGAGGAAGAAGGCGAGCACAATATTACAGAGAAAGACGGTGAAGTTCGATATCCTTGTGATGTAGAAGCCGGCAGACGAAGGGTCGCCGCGATAAAGATAAGCAAAAGCTTCCGCAATATTCAACAGCACGTTGGTCACGAGAAGCCCGATCACGTTTTTGGCTTTTACGCGGTCGAACCGCATCGTCACTGCCACGCATATCGCGGTTATAATGCAGAACAGTGCGCTCCAAAATTCAAAAGATATTTGAACACTCTGTATGTCGCTCATCTTTCACCATTAAACGGACTTTACGGTTAAAACTTCCGCATTCCGGGATTGGAATGCTGTACCCGATGTAATTTTGAGTGATACTGCATCTGACAGATTCTTAATTATTGTTTATTATAGCAAATATCGCTGAAAAAACAAAGAAGGTTTTACGCCTTTTGACAGCCGGTTTCCCGCAAATGATTGACAGCGAAGGGGGGGCAGGGCGGATTGTGCCGCAAAAAAACGTCGCAAGCGGTTTATCGCTTGCGACGGCGTGGCGGAGGGAGAGTGTTCTAAGCTAAATACAGCCGATTAATTCTCGTGCTACTGCTAAGTGTTACGCTAACAATCGTGCAGGCATTTTCATCATATCCTTAATTCTCTCAAATAAACCTTGCCTGTCAAGCTCCTTTGCTATGTATGGATACTTCACCGCTAAGTACTGTCTACTGATATCTCCATTGATAAATTCCAAAACAATACCGCAGCGCTGCTCTGTTTGTTCTTCGTCATTCAGGTGCAATACTTGGATGGTTGCTTTTGCCTTGCTTTTTTCTGCTGGTGTCATATCCTTCCTTGGCTTAATGAGGCAAGAAGGAAAGTCTATTACTAAATCACCGTCTTGTATTTCAAATGGATCTAGTATAATCTTATCGCCTTTGTAGCCGTTCATAATTTGGGTTGTTAACCTATAATTATCCCATTCATATGCCTTTTCTTGGTGAGAGCTTTTAGGGTAAAAATGATCTACCGATACTTGAGTTGTGGTTTTAGAAAACCATTGCCCACAATAAGCGCAAATACCTCCATAGACTTGGTATAACTCTGAGCTAATACGATTCCAGTAGTTATGTTGGCGCCATTGTTTACTGTTTGGGCTAGGACAGGTTGCTAAAAAAGCATTGCCTGGCTGCCTAACCTTTATGTCAAAATCAGCAGGTTCCGGCTTTA
>JAEEGL012016315.1_pt1 | contig 14927 bp, 13 predicted proteins | sample 9134231 | NCBI WGS metagenome assembly JAEEGL01 (sample SAMN16246548, study PRJNA631951) | gut metagenome | biome: gut microbiome; feature: rumen; material: fiber-attached | host: Bos | place: Iran: Karaj | collected 2018-10
ATCAAAGGGCTTGCATATTCCAAAAAAAATGTATTTTTGCAGCGGTTCTTATCATAAAGACCTGTAGCCGAGTGGCTACAAGTAAAAGGTTTCATAAATTTTGGTTTTTGGTTCTTGAAAATCCTGACTTTGGTCGGGATTTTCTTGTTTTGGGACATCAGTAGGTCGTTTTTTTGCTGTTGATTGTGAAAAATGTTGAATAGTTCTTATTTTTGCACCATAAAACAAAACGTTTCCAATGCGTAGATGTTTTGGTTTTGTTGTTGCTATAATCTTTAAAATCAATTTATTATGGATTTAATCAAGCCTATTGAGAAAGTCGTTGAAATCAGATGCCAAGACAAATATGGTTCTACTATAGACGAATTCAGGTTGGATGACCCAATCGGACAAGATCAAATAAGAATAGAGGGCAGCAAGTTGCTTGTTGCTGAGGATTATAACAAGACAATAGTGCTGGAAGTTGTTCCGAGAGGAGACAAGTATGAAAAGAATCGGATTGAGTTTCAGCTGGAGGATGTCAAAGTGGATACTTTTACGGTTGTTTTGGAACCGGTACAGTATAAAGTGGTTTTCAGAATTGGGAATACCGATTTTGAGGCCAAGGAAACCATGAATCCTTCAACGGCAAGATCGAAATGGAGCACGTATGATTACGAGATTAATAACACGAACAAGATCATTTATATTAGGGTTTATGGAAAACCGGTGATGAAGATGGTTCATGAACCCATTCACACCGTGGTGGAGCGGCCATCCCTTTTCAGCAGTGTCGAGAAACGCTTTTCGGGAAATAGGAAGTGGCTGTTTTTGCTGCTCGTCTTGCTCCTTGGGTACGGCATATATGCCTGTATTTCCAAGTTTGTCTCCGAAAAAACTCCTTGGCCGTTCAAGGCTAAGACAGAAGAACCGATAGAACTCCAACTTGATATTCTAATCCCCGAAGTTCAAAGTGAAGTTCAAACTGAAGTACAAGTAACGTCACCTCAAGAAGAAGCAGAGCCATCGAGTGTTGCCCCAGCAACGGAAAAGGTTGTTGATTCCAATCACCAACATGACATTGACTATTTGAGGCAGGCAAAGAAATGGAATGTTGATAGCCTCAGGACTCAGGAGTATAGGGCATTGTTTGATGCCTTGAAAGATGGAGACGTTGACCAGGTGATTCAATTAAAGGAAGCATTGTTTGACTCTACCAATGTCCAAACAGATTTCGGTAAGGTTGTCGATGGTCTCACCAAGTTCAAGAATGCCGATGACCATAAAAAACTGAAAATGTCAAAGGATGAGATGATGAGGCTCTGCAAGCACGGTTCGTTTGAAATCGGAGAACTGGGTTATAGCATCCATTTGATAAGCAAGAGGGAGTGAGACAATTGCAATATTTGAGTCTGTTGATACGAGGTTGAAAATGATTTAAAGTTTTGTAAATTTGCCAACGTAATAGAACAGTATGGAGAAGGTTAAGGTTTTGATAGTGCGTTTTGGAAATGAGATAACGAGGGAAGAAATCCCTTTGTTTCGTGGATCTATAGTAAATGCGATGGAGAACGCAAACTTGCTCTTCCACAATCATGTGGATGGAGGAGGATTGAGATATGCCTATCCGTTGATTCAATACAAACGCATCAACCAAAAGGCAGCCATCGTCTGCCTTGGTGAGGGGACGGATGCCATAGGACAGTTCTTTTCTTCCTGCAACTTTGATGTGGCGTTGGGGGAGAGACAGGTGAAACTGGAAGTGGAATCGGTCAAAGCGGAGCAGCATCTGGTACAGATTTGGGATGGCGAGTTTGCCTACCATATCCGTCGCTGGCTCCCATTGAACCAAGACAATTACGAGACCTATTGCCAAGAAGAGAGCCTTGCAGAGCGTTGTGCGCTGCTTGAACGTCTGCTCACAGCCAACATCCTTTCGTTTGCTAAAGGCATGGGCATACATTTCGACGAGCAAGTAGTGGCAAAAATCACGCAATTGGACAATCCAAGGACACAATATTATAAAGGTGTGAGGCTGTTGAGCTTCGACGCCGAGTTCAAGACCAACGTCTCGTTGCCCGACTATATCGGTTTGGGCAAGGGAGTTAGTTTGGGGATGGGGACGGTGGTGAGAAAGTTGTCCGCTTACGAAAAAGTATTCCTTCTCGGCGGCCACGATTTGGAAATGGAGACAATTAAAGAAATGACATTCAAACAACCTGACTGTAAGGTGTTTGACCTCGACCTTGCTTGGGACAATGCCAAACTCAGTGCATATCGGGATGTGATAGACTGGCATTCCAATTCGAATATTTATGCGGTTGAGTTGCAGGAAGACATGGAACTGCCTGTCCGATATCACCGCATAGACCATCACAATGACATGAACGGACGACCGAGTTCTTTGGAGCAAGTCGCTGCCTTGCTGGGTGTTGAACTGAACCGTTATCAAATGTTGGTGGCGGCCAACGACAGCGGCTATATCCCTGCGATGAAGGCGTTAGGTGCGACAGATGAGGAAATCTTGGAGATTCGTTTACGCGACAGGGCTGCGCAGGGTGTGACAGAGGATGACGAGCGCTTGGCGGAGCAGTCTCTCAGGGATGGGACGGTGCGTTCCTACAATATTGTTGTGGTAAAGTCGCAGACTTCGAAATTCTCCACCATTTGCGACAGAGTTTATCCTTACAAGCGCCTATTGATTTATACCGACCAAGAATGGGTATTCTATGGCGAAGGTAAATCAGAATTGGTGGAGCGTTTGTCGGAGGTCATCAGGCAGAACAAGGTCTTCCATGGCGGCGGGGACAATGGCTACATTGGGAGCGTGAAAGGAGCTTATAAGCAAGAAGAAATAGAACAGTTTGTTAACCAAATAAAAGAGCGATATGACAAATAGTTACCATGTTTTTATGTTTCCGTTTGGCTTAAAAAATGAGTGGAAACAAAATGACATTGACAAAATGCTCAAAGAAGCAGGTTGGGAAAGAGCACAATTTGCCTACAACAAAGGAGACTTTGCAAGCAACTTTTCCGAACAGGGTTATTTTTATGATTTCAGCTCGGGGGCGATATTTGACGACCCGGACTCTCTTAATCGTGTGCTGTCCACCTATCAATTGTCCGTTAAAGATGGAGCCACATATACGATTAATATCAAAAAGTATGGGATGGAAAAATCCTATACTTTGCAAGTTGAAAAAATCGAGTTGAATGTCTATGACGAGAAAGCAGCCATATTGAGTCTCCATCTCAACAACGACAAATACACTGAGATACAGGACATACTCTATATTAATGACTACGGGCGACGTATTTATCCGCAATATCTAACAAGCCTTGAAGATGGAGCTGTTGATTTGCAAAGGACGAAAGACAGTTTTCTTGCTGATTCCATTTGCTTGGATTTGGGTAACAGACCACCGTGTGTGGATGACTTTGCATCCTATGCCAAAAAAACAATACCGCCGTATACAATGCCCAAGTACATCAAGGCAATACTTCCCGAGGCAATGCATGAATGTAGGTGGTTGCTTGATGACCGAATGTATGTGGTTTCCTACTTTTCAAATGAAGATTTTTCACGTCGGATGCGTGAGGGATATGCGAAAAATGCGCAATGGTTGGATAAGAAAAACGTGGAATGGGATTGGTATCAGTATATTTTTGTTGACAATGATGCCCCAACTTGTCAAGATGAGAATATGTTTAAGCAATTGCTGACCCAATCCACATATTCCAGATGGAACAATAAAGTAGGCGAAACCGATTATCAAACTTATTATGGCGTGTCGAGATATTCATTTGTGTGTCTTATTGGTAAAGATAGTATCGGTGCATTGCGCCAAATGAAGACGATGTACTACAGGATGGCCTCGTTGGTTTTGGCGCAAAGGGCTTTGTCGTTGTACTACTCACGCGAGATTTCGGAAATTTCACGTGATTTGGATGAGAATAAGCTGACAAACAAGGAGCTGAGGAAACGTGTTAACCTGTTGAACCGTGATTACCTCAGGTTTGTGAACAACGTTTATTTCAGGGAGGTGACACCTCAAGACCAAGGCATTGAACTTTACGATCTCATGCAGAATCAGATGAATATTGAGCGTGATGAAAAAGGGTTGAGCACCGAGGTAGAGCAGCTCTATCACTATGTGACGATGGCCAACGATGAGCAAAGGAACAAAGAAGCGGAAAGATTGAGTATTATTGCGACGCTTTTCTTGGTGCCCACACTTGTTACAGGTATTTGGGGCATGAATTTGAAGGAAGGATTTCCGACCAACGGATGGTATGTGCTTTTTAGCTCCATAGCAGCCGTGCTGTCTATTGTCATTATTGCAATGCTTTTCAAAGGAAAACGAAAATAACTATTTATAACCAAATAATAGATTATGATACTTTTAGAATGTTGTTATTGGCAAAGTGTCATTTGTAAAGATAGTTTATATTATAAGGAAAACAAATAAAGTACAGTTATGCATACATTAAAAGTAACATTGAAGCAGCACACGCCACTGATCCATTTCCAGCACGACCAGGACGGCGCCACGCTGCGCGCCAGCGAGGTGAAACCGAAGCTGGACAGGTTTATGTTGACAAAGTTAGGAAATGGAAACTATCAAGAAGGTGTGAAACTGGCTAAAGCCAATGGTTGGCTGGTTGGCAAAGGTGAGCATCCTTCGTTGGATTATAAAATGAGGATTGTCGCTGAAGGAAAGAGACAAGAATATATGTTGGCTTCGTACATAAAACCCGAATTTGTACAAAACCTTGGAACGCATGGAATAACAGCAATAAGCAATACGCCTTTTTTTGCGCAAGAGAAACAAAACACTGCTATTAGAAAGAGTCGAAACCCTCAAAATGAATGGAATAAAATTGAAAAGAAAGGATTGCTATTAAAGGGTGACATTATACTATATATTATTGTCAAAGATAATGTGTTGTCTGACAAGATTAATAGTTTTATTCAATCCTTTTTTGTCGCAAACAACTTTGGAACTCGTCAAAGCAAGGGCTTTGGATGTTTTACCGTAACAGAACTGATGATTGATGAACAAAAGCAAGAATTGAGGAGCTATGAAGATTTGCTGAAGGAGAATTTTCTGTTTGTTTATAAAAAGAGTTTAAATGTGCAAAATGCTCAATCTGTGCAAGGTGTGAGCACAACATTGCAAACAATAAACGAAGACTATAGATTATTGAAGTCGGGACTTACACGTCCGTATGCTAAATCAAAATTGATGTTATATGCTGATTCGCTTAATGGAAACATTGGCTGGGATAAAAAATATATAAAAGTCAACACTAAGGATGCTTTTGATACAGAAGATGGAGACATGTATATTTTAAAATGTAAACCAGAGCACAAACAAGAAAGCTATTCAACTAAAAAAAATTACTTTTATTATAGGGCATTGTTGGGACTGGCGGAACAATTTGAGTTTTTGCTTGAAAATCCTCCCCAAGGCGATGATAGAAATAAAATGATTGTAAAAGTTCAGAACGAAGACATTCAACGCTACCAATCACCATTATTGTTCAAAGTGTACGAAAATAATATCTATTTAGTTGGAAATACAGTGTCATCTGATATGTTGAACAGGCCATTTAACTTTTTAGTTAGTTTTCAGGAAGATGAAGGATATGACAATGAGTCGGTATCGAAAGATGGTTCTCCAATTAGTACTCCAGCCGTTTTTTCGTTACGGGATTTCATTGCTTTTGCCATGAATAATACCGCAAACAACAAGAAGTTGGATTATCAAACAATAAAACAATAATTTACAATGAAATACACAGCAATAAACATAGGCCCAATTGTGAAGACATTGGGCATGGCGCGAAAGCCTCGGGAACTGTGGGCGGCAAGCTACCTGTTCTCGTATTTGATGAAAAGGATTGTTTTGTCAATACAGAACAGGGGAGTCGTTATTTCGCCTGCAACAATAGATGGTGCTGAAAAAAATGGGATAGGTTTATATCCTGACAGAATATTCGTCAAAGGCGGGGAGCTGTCTTTTGCTGACATTCAGGAAGTCTTGGTGAAATATGCCGTTGATCTCGACCTGAATCCGGATTATTTCAATGTGATGATGGTCGATGGCGAATATAACAAGGATTCCGCTGCTATCAAAGAATTGAATAAACAATTGGATGTGATGGAATTGTTTGATTTGGCAGGCGGTAGCTCGGAATCAGTAAAAGTAAGGGAACTAATCGGTCTGAAATATGGTTCAGAATTGTTTGAAGATGCATTTGGCAAAAAGGATTTTCCGATTGAAACCTTGGCAGAGATAGCAGCTGTTGAATTAAAGGAGGAAAATGGGAATTGGAGTCAGTTTGTGGAAAAAGCAAAGTCCGATGACAAAAAGATTTCGGAAAAGGCTTTTGGTGCATTGCCAAAAGACAAACTCAATTCCTATCACAAGTACATTTGTGTGGTTCAGGCTGATGGCGACAATGTGGGCAAAACCGTATCACACTCGCAACTTCAAGACGGCAAGGTGAACGAGATTTCAAGTGCTTTGCTGGAGTTTGGCAAAGATGCTACAGACAAGATAAAATCATACGGAGGATTGCCCATTTATGCAGGAGGCGATGACTTGTTGTTTATAGCCCCGGTAGTTGGTAAAGACCATACAAATATCTTCCAATTGTTGGAAAAACTGAACAACGACTCGTTTGGTAAGGTTAAAGATTTGGTAGACAATCAGAGGTTAAAAAATGAGAACGGCGAAGACATTCATGCATCTCTGTCCTTCGGCGTTTCCATCACCTACTATAAATATCCGTTGTACGAGGCATTGGGAAACGCTCGTAACCTGCTTTTTGGCAAGGCGAAACATGTTGAAGGCAAAAACGCTATTGCAACGGATTGGCGCAAGCATAGCGGCGGCGCATTCGCAATGCAGTTCTCCAGATCAAAAGAAGAGCTAAAGAAAGCCTTTGACAAGATGATTGAAGCCAGCGAAAAGAAAGTGGAAGAATCCGTGGTTTCGGCCGTGGCCCACAAGATAAAAGAGAATGAAGGCATTCTTGGATTGTGGATTGGGAAGGATGATGCCGTTGAACGGAATGGCAATTTCTTCCAAAAATACCTTGAACATAATCCTAACAAAGAGAAAGATAAAAAAACAGCATCAGACAAGTACAAGGATGCCGCTTTGAAACTTTTGAACGAATTGTTCAAAACAGAAACCGATATTTCAAAATTGACACAAACCATGTATGGAATGCTCCGTATGGCCAAATTCATTAATGGAGAGGAGGTAATCGATGACTAATACTTATTTGATAACATTGACCCCGACAGGAAAATTTTTCTTTGGCGGTGACATGACATTTACAGTCAACGGAAAAGAAACTGAATATACCAGTTATATCATCCGTTCCAACAAGTTTCCTCAGCAGACTTCTCTGTTGGGAATGTTGCGTTTCTTGATTTTACGAAACGATAGTTCTGTTTTTGACGGACAGAAACAACTCATCAAGGACAGGGACAATGCTGCCAACTTGATTGGACCACGAAGTTTTCAAAACACAAGGCAAAAAAATGACTTTGGTGTGATCACGAGCATCGCCCCCTGCTTCCTCCAAAAGGACGGTGAACAAATCCGTTTTTTGGAACGAGACTATAAGTTCAAGGTGTCGTTCGGTGAGACGAAAGGTTGTACCAACCATTGTGAGTCATTGGATGTCCCTGTTGTGGATGGTTATGACCCGAAAGACGGAATCCCATCGCTTTATCTCGTAAATGATGTGGAAGTCCCGGAAGAGGATATTTTTATAGAAGATGTTTCTAACGGAATCAATAGGGATATTGCCACTGGCAAGACAGAGGATAATGCTTTGTTCAAACAGGTTTGCTACAGGTTGAAAGAAGGATTCCAATTTGCTTTCTATGCTAAAATCGACATGGACGATTTCGACAAATACAGCGGACAAATTGTTTCAGTTGGCGGTGACAACTCGCAGTTTATCATTAAAATTAAGCCAAAGGAGTGCAAACAAGATGAGGAAAAGGGGAAATGTGTTGTACTTGTTTCGCCTGCCTATTTGGAAAAAGATGATTTGACTGATGTTCGCTTCGCCATCACCGAAACCATTCCGTTCAAATGTATGAAAACGGAAACCCAAAGTGTGAAAGCATATAACAGGCGCAACCAACAATATGGCTACATCGAGGGGCTGTCTCTCTACGACAGAGGCTCTGTTTTCTACTTCAATGATGAGAATGGGGCTAAAGGTTTTACCGAAAAGTTAAAGGCTCATGACGACTTCTATCAAATCGGCTACAATCATTATCAAATAAAATAAAGTAATAACGAATAAAATCATAAGACAATGAATAAAAATAATGTTTGGTTTATCACCGCAAAGACCAACCTTCACGTTGGCAATGAAAACACATCCAGTTACGGACTGATTGACCTCGCCGTGCAACGCAATGTCACGACCAATTTGCCTTGTATTAACTCCAGCTCATTGAAAGGGGCTTTGAATGAGTATGCGGCACAAGTGGCGAAATTGGAATCCGTGGATCTGATAAGGATTTTCGGAAGCGATAAGGTGAAAAAAGAAGATGGTAAAAACCGCAATTCCGATACCCAAAAAGGCCAATACACTTTCTTTGATGCAAACATCCTGTTTCTGCCTAAGCAATCCGACACAAATCTATTTGAGTTGGTTACTTGTGACAGCGTGCTGCGTCGTTTTTTCAATCAGGTAAGGCTCCTGACAGGTGTCGATGTAAGTGAGGCAGATCTTAAAGGAAGGTTCACCTACACAAAAGTTTCCGACAAAGATTTCATCGACCTCTGCTCTGATGACAACCTCCCCATCATTGCGCGTAACGTTTTGGATAACGGCGAAAGCAAAAACTTGTGGTATGAGCAGGTCGTGCCAGCTGAAACCGTTTTCTATACGTTGATGGATGATACCTTGGATAAGGCATCAACCTTAGCTAAAAAGATTACTGAAGACAACGCCATCGTTCAAATTGGTGCCAACGCCACTATTGGCTACGGATACTGCAAATTTACGAACCTTAAATAGTGATTGTCATGAACAAGACTAGAAATAATCAACTGGTTCAACTAGCGGACAAGGCTTTGCGTGAACAAACTGCAAATCCAAATCAAGGTGTGTCCAGAATTCTGAGCGAAAACAATTGCGACATAGAGGATGCTTATAATGGCTCGATAGCTGCTCTTGGTGTGTCGATTGCCATGAGTGGCCTGCTTCCGTCATTGGCGATTTACTATCAAGACAAACCCAACTCAAACACGCGTCCCAAAGCAAATCGTCGTAGTGTGTTGGATGTGGTTGCAAGAATGATAACCCTTGACGAATCAAACCCATGGGATTTTTCCAATTCCAGCAAATTTGCCGAGAATTTCTTCCGATATGCCATAAATAACAATACTTCTCAACTTAAAAACGAAGTGGAAGAATGTGCCATTGCCCTGAAACAAGTTGTAAGAACCTATAATTTGGTGTGATATGAGAAACTTGCATAAGTATTACTATAAGGACTATTTTGCCGGTGCGGATTTTTCACCACTTTTGAATGGGGGAGATTCTGCAATGAGAGACCTAAAGGAAAAGAATCAGAACCTGTGTTCGCCCAATTTGTTAAAGGTAATAGAAAAAAGTCCTCTGGTGAATACGGTTTTCACTTTGGAAATCCAATATCCCGGTCTCGTCACGGGCGTTGGTATCAAGCATGAAACAAAAATCGAAGGCGAATTCAAACTGGGCGTTCATTTCGACTGGACGCACGGTATGCCTGTGGTGTACGGTTCTTCGGTGAAAGGGGTGCTTCGTGCTTGGTTCAAGGAGTTTTATAAACCAACAACTGACCAGCCATCAGTAGACGATGCATTTAACTCGATTTTCGAAGGAAAAGAAAACGGCAAGTCGAAGTCCATCTACAACCGTGACATTTTCTTCGATGCCGTAATTGTAAAAGCTGACTCGAAAGGCCGAATCCTCGCCTCTGACTCTATAACCCCTCACGGAGACAACCCGCTAAAGAATCCCACTCCGCTCACCTTCATGAAAATCGCGTCGGGGTGCAAGATGGAGTTCCGCTTCAAACTGGTGGATACCATAATTGATGGCAAGAAGTTCTCCGCTGCACAAAAGAAAACCCTATTCGAGGAGATTCTGAAAACCGTCGGTGTCGGTGCCAAGACCAATGTGGGTTACGGGCAACTGAAGTGACAAGATTTTTTGTGCCTTATGCCTGAAACTACGCTTTTCTCTCGTCTCTGTACCCCGCGCATTCTCCTGCAAGCTTGGGATAGGGTTAAAGCCAAGCACACAGCCGGTGGAGTGGATAGGCAGACAGTGGAAGGTTTTGCAAAAGAGTTGCCAACGCAGATTCACTCCATCATCTCTGAACTGAAATCTGGCAATTGGATGCCGCAGCCATATCTTCGTGTGGAAATCCCGAAGAAGACCAACGAGAAACGTAGACTTGGATTATTGACTGTTAAAGACAAGGTGATCCAACAAGCTATCAAAATATTGGTGGAACCAAGATTTGAAGCTCTTTTTGTCCCAAACAGCTATGGCTATAGAAAGGAGAAAGGTGCTTTGCTTGCAATACGTTGTTTGCGTGATAAATGTAAACAAAAGAACTTGCAATATGCGCTGAAACTAGATATTGATGACTATTTCGACAATATCGACCATTCCATCTTACAAAAGCGGGTGGAAGCAGTGGTAAAAGATTCAGAAATTGTCCGTCTAATTATGCTTTGCACCAAAATGGGGGTGGTAACAAAACATAATTCTTGGACAGAAGTCACTAAAGGTGTCCCGCAAGGGGCAGTCCTATCTCCTTTGTTGGCCAATCTCTATCTCAGCTCTTTTGACCAATCAGTACTTAGTAAAACAGATGAATACATCCGCTATGCAGATGATTTTGTGCTGTTGTGTAAAACTGAAGAAGATACACGACAGTTACAGGAAACGGCAAATCAATATCTTACAGAGAAACTTCGTTTGACGTTGAACGTACCTGAAGTGAGACGTATTGATGATGGATTTGAGTTTTTGGGGGTTGTCGTTGGCAGACATTCGTGTACGATTAGTGAAAAGAAAAAAACAGAACTGATCGAGCGAATCAACACCTTGCAGTTACACTCGGATGGGTTGTCCGTTAAAGATGCAAAAACGTGGGAGGGAATAACCCGATACTATTCCCAACTGTTACAGGAAGATACATTACAGGAGCTGGACAAAGTGCTGTATGACCATTTGATAGAAGATGTATCAACCAGGCATTGTGATTTCGCAAACCGTAATGTCTTAGCAACACTCTTACAAAAGTTTGTTTTTTTGAGTGCTGATTTTCGGATGCGGAATAAGGAACTGAGACGAGAAATTGTGTCGGCATATATGGAGGCGAAACGCGCGCCTTTGAATATGGAATCGGATGTTTTGAACCAAAGAATCATCGCCCAACGCAAGCGTGAGTATCAAAAAAAGGAAGAGGCTGGCACTGAAATGCTTGTTTCCTCCCCCGGTTCATTCATAGGGTATTCCAAAGGGCAGGTTATAGTGAAAAACAAAGGGTTGGTGATTGCTAAAATGTCTTCCGCAAATTTGAAGCATATCACAGTCATTGGAAACGGTGTGTCATTTTCGAGTAATTTGCTCAATTGTTTGAACAACAATAGAATTACCTTGGATCTGTTTTCTCCACAAGGGCAACATGTCGGTGGCTTTGTTCGGGCATCATCCATGCAATGCGCATATTGGAATAAACAAGCCGTGACAGTTTTGCAAAAACGCAATTTATTAGCAGCGTTGATAGTTGAGGGGAAGGTGATCAATCAGCTTTATTTAGCCAAGTATTTCCATAAATACCACAAAGATGCCAACCTGTCGCTTAACAGTTTGCTGGTGATGTTAGAAGCAAAGGTTGATTCTGCGCGAGATTTTATCAAAAAATATGACCAAAACGCAGACAACTACATCGAACAGTTGATGGGGCATGAGGCACAGTGTGCGTTGCAATACTGGGCTTACGTGAAAGGAATGCTGGAAGACGATGAGGTGGGCTTTGAGGGTCGTGTACAACAAGGGGCTGTGGATACAGTGAATATGATGCTAAACTACGGCTATGCCTTGTTGTATTCTCGGGTGTGGCGTGCCTTGTTGGGATGCGGACTAAATCCATACGACAGCGTTATTCATGTTCTTCAACCTGGCAAGCCGACATTCGTGTATGACGTGGTGGAGTTGTTCAGAGCGCAGGCGGTGGACAGGGTGGTGTTTTCAATGGTGCAGAAAAACGAGCCGTTGAAATCGGAGAATGGCATGTTGTCGGAGGGAACCAAGAAATTACTTATACAGAATATTATGGAACGTTTGCAAAAACGAGAAAATTACCGAGGAGAAAAACTCTCTTTGGATGCAATCATTTGGCAACAATGTTCGGAAATCGCCGATTTTTATGAGAAAGAGGCAAAATACAAACCCTATAAATCGAAGTGGTGATATGAGAACAAGGAAATTGTTTGTGGTAGTTGCTTACGATATTGCCAAAACCAAAAACAGGAATAAGGTTGCCGAACTGTTGGAACAATATGGGAAGCGGATGAATCTCAGTGTGTTTGAATGTATGTTTACCGCATCGCAATTAAGAAGACTGAAGGTTGAAATCCATAAATATCTTGACCCAAAGAAAGACCAAGTGGTATATTATATATTGTGTGTGGATTGTTATTCAAAAATTGTCTATGACCCACCAGAAAGAGGCACGATTGACACGACGGTGACAGTGGTGTGACGTTATGAAAACATTTGCGAAAAAATGAAATTATGCTATTTTGTTTATTATTAGCGAAGATGGTCTTGAATGGAGTTAGCATGTCTGTATGTGTTTTTCGCAAATCCCAAAACGGGGCGGGAAATAGGTTCGATTTGCGAAAAATCGAATTTGTATGTTTTATAACAAGCTGAAAACCAGATATTGTCTTCCATTCGTTTTCGAAAATCTCCAAATTGTCACAAATTCACCCAAGGGTCACGATGATTTAACGGGAACCAAAAGCCAGTGTCATAAGGGTTTCCGTAAAAAGAACATCAGAAAAATATGTCTTTGTGTCGAAAAAAAAAACGTACTTTTGCGAAAATTCTGGAAAGATGGTGAAAAAGGTGTGTCTGATAAGGATTTATGTTCTTTGATACTATGTTGTATAACAGTAATTGTTTGAGAATCAAAATGTCACGATACATTCCAATAAAACAAGGATTAAGACTTTCTGGCGGCCTTTTCGGCTTTAGCCTGGGCCTCGCGGTCACGATACATTCCAATAAAACAAGGATTAAGACTTAATGTTTTATTGTTGTTTGATTTCTTTTTTTTGTCACGATACATTCCAATAAAACAAGGATTAAGACGATAATTCCTTTTGTTTTCATTTTAGTTTAGTTTGAAGTCACGATACATTCCAATAAAACAAGGATTAAGACGGTTGAGGTTGGTGGTTCCTCTTCCTCTTTCGATTCGAGTCACGATACATTCCAATAAAACAAGGATTAAGACATTGCTGTAATGACTTATTTGTTTGACATTATGTTTTCTTATGTCACGATACATTCCAATAAAACAAGGATTAAGACGAAGGTGGTTGAAGATGAATTTACACCGTTAGGATGTCGTCACGATACATTCCAATAAAACAAGGATTAAGACAATTACGGCCTCATAATTGACCTGTTTTTTAATGTGTCACGATACATTCCAATAAAACAAGGATTAAGACAGTTTTTCGCCCTTTGCAGCTGTGGCAATGTAGCCCGTCACGATACATTCCAATAAAACAAGGATTAAGACTTTGGATAAAAATCCTTTTTTCATAACTAGAAATGTCACGATACATTCCAATAAAACAAGGATTAAGACGTAATGTTATAGGAAGCGAGCAGGTCAACCAAGTGGTGTCACGATACATTCCAATAAAACAAGGATTAAGACAAAAAATTGTCTGACACTATTGTCAGGGAAGGTTATGTGTCACGATACATTCCAATAAAACAAGGATTAAGACAATATTCGCTGTCGTTTGATTTTTGTTCAATTTCGTCACGATACATTCCAATAAAACAAGGATTAAGACACTGGATATTCAATACCCGTTAACAAATGTTTTTTCTCGTCACGATACATTCCAATAAAACAAGGATTAAGACACATACTTGGGAGCATCGTCAAATCTACCACCATACAAAGTCACGATACATTCCAATAAAACAAGGATTAAGACGCTCTGGGTGGCTGGCCACGTATCTTGCGGCTGCGAAGTCACGATACATTCCAATAAAACAAGGATTAAGACAACTGTAAGAAGTTTTTTTCATTGTGTGTGATTTGTCACGATACATTCCAATAAAACAAGGATTAAGACTTTTCGTTGGCGTTGGCGTAGTTGGCGGTCTTGTTGTCACGATACATTCCAATAAAACAAGGATTAAGACTTTAATGTTGTGTTTTAATGTTGTGTTTCTTCTTAACGTCACGATACATTCCAATAAAACAAGGATTAAGACGATGTTGGGTTTTTACATTTGACTTTATCTTTTGTCACGATACATTCCAATAAAACAAGGATTAAGACCCTTTTTTGTTCGATTTCCTCGTTTTAGACGATGTTTGTCACGATACATTCCAATAAAACAAGGATTAAGACTTTTGGTGTTGTTTTTAAATTCTAACCACTAATGTGAGTCACGATACATTCCAATAAAACAAGGATTAAGACATCATTCCCATGAACTAGCTACGGGGATTATTGTTGTCACGATACATTCCAATAAAACAAGGATTAAGACTCTACTTTTGAGTTGTCTTTCATTGTGAGATTTTTGTCACGATACATTCCAATAAAACAAGGATTAAGACTTGTTGACGATGCGGTAGTCAGCAC
>JAEEGL013000519.1_pt1 | contig 14927 bp, 11 predicted proteins | sample 9134231 | NCBI WGS metagenome assembly JAEEGL01 (sample SAMN16246548, study PRJNA631951) | gut metagenome | biome: gut microbiome; feature: rumen; material: fiber-attached | host: Bos | place: Iran: Karaj | collected 2018-10
AAGGGATTTACCATACGCGGACTACAAGGAATATCTGGACCGCTTCTACGAGGAGACGGAAAATTTCCTGGAGGGCGACTACGAAAAGACCCTGCTTGAATTTGCGGAGGGCGATTTGGATTTGTCCCGCAACATCATGGACTTCTTCCTCAAAAGCTCGGAGATTCTTACGGAGATTAAAAAGGCGAACGAAAAACTGGAGAAGCGCCTGCACGGAGCCATGTGCATTATCGGAACCAACGCCACAAGTACGACAGATTACGGTGTCATTGCCTACGACGGAAACTATGCGAACGTGGGTTCCCACTCGTCAATGGCCAACCAGATTCTCTCGCAGGACTTTATCGACGACAGTCCCTGGTACATCGGTGTGATTATCGCGATGCTTGCGGGACTTGCGTATGTCTTAATCTGTTTCAAGGTAAAGACTCCGACCAGAAAGATGATTGTCGGTGTTCTCATGGTATTCCTGATTGCGGGACTTTTGCTTGCGGTGTTCCTTGCCACAAGAAAATATTTCTGCGGTGTTGTCCCGATTGTCTCAATGATTGTCACATTCATAATCATTACGGTTATGAGTTTGGTCAGTACGTCGAAGGAAAAGAAATTCATCCAGGAAAAATTCGGAGCCTACGTTGCCCCGGAGATTGTTACCCAGCTCGTAAAGCATCCTGAATCTGCCACGGTCGGTGGAGACAGCAAAAACATAACGGCCCTGTTCAGCGACGTAAAGACATTCTCCGGATTCACCGAGACGGTCAACAATGTCGCAATCAAAAATGCAATCCAGCACAACGAGGATGTCAAGGCTGGCAAATTCCCGGGCGAGGAACCTCTGTCCGATGAGGAAGTCGGAATGAAGGGGTCGGCGAGCGGAGCTGAACATCTGGTTGCCTACCTTAACGACTATCTTGGTGCTTTGAGTGACGCAATCATGAAGGAGCATGGAACAATCGACAAGTACGTTGGTGATGAAATCGTTTCGTTCTTTGGTGCTCCTATCGATGACGACGACAACGCCTGGAACGCATGTGTCGCAGGAATCCGTATGCTTCAGGCCGAGGCACAGTACAACAGGGAGCATCTTGAGGAGCTTCCAATCAATCCAAAGACCGGAAAACCGTTCCTTTTGAACTCACGTGTCGGAATCAACTCTGGAGACATGGTTGTTGGAAACATGGGTACGACCAGAAAGATGAACTACACGGTCATGGGTAACAACGTAAACCTTGCGTCACGTCTTGAAGGAACCAACAAGGCATACAACTCGTGGATCATGTGTTCAGACAGCACATGGAAAGCCGCAAACGCACGTCCGCACAATGACGAGCTGATTGCCCGCCGCTTTGACTGTGTTCAGGTCGTAAACGTCGTTCAGCCGGTGCAGATTCACAACATCCTTGGCTTGAAATCAGAGCTACCGGCAAAACAGATTGAGGCCGCCGAGATTTTCAACCGTGGAATAGAGCTGTACCTCAAGGGCATGGACACCCCCGACCAGCCAAAGGACCCGGAGGATTTGAAGAAGGCATACATGCTTTTCAAACAGGCGCTCGAATGTTACCCGGATGACAAATCGTCCGAAGTGTTCATGCAGAGATGTATGTTCTTTGTCCAGAACGGAATGCCAAAAGTCTGGGACGGCGTGTACACGATGACATCAAAGTAAGCGTCCAGTTAAAATTTTGCCCCCGGAGCAAAAAACTTCGGGGATTTTTTTTGTTTAAAATGTGTGGTATAATAAAAGGTGGAGGCAAAAAAAATGACAACAGGACTGTTTTTTAGTGGTCTGGCGGTTGTGCTTGGAATTCTTTGCGCAATATTTACGGACTTCAGCATCAAGATTATCGTTATACTTTTGGGAGCGGCCGCTTTTGTCAAAGGTATTTTTGATTTAATAAAATTCCGCTCGGTGATTAAGGACGACATAGTTTTTCACCGCACCGTACTGATTCGGAGCCTTGTCAGCATTGTTGTCGGAATTGTTGCAGTGGCTCTTCCCATGGCCTTTTTCAAGACCGCCGAAACCATTGTCCATGTGCTTCTTTTTGTTCTGGGCATCTATTTTTTGTTCTGCGCCGTCGGTGGACTTTTGATTGTGCGCCGTATGAAAAACGCGGAGCTGTCCACCAAGGTCTATAGTTCGTCAATAATAATCTACCTTTTGATTGCGATTCTGCTTTTTCTTCTTGCGACCATTGGAATGAAAAACATTTTGAGAATCGTGGGCATAGGACTTGCAGTGTGCGGCGCGGTCGGATGCGTATACTCCTGGCACAATCGTCCGCAGGAACTAAAACCGGATGCCGTGGTGGATGTCACCGAAAAACCACCAGTGGAATCCACCCCAAAACCTGACACCGAAAATCCATCCACAAATACCGATGACGACGGCGACTATATCGGGGAATAACATAACTTTTTGGGGTTCTTAGGGGATATCCCCTAAGCCGTGCCGGTAAAGAGAGGGGTTTAAGGGGAGAGAAAAACCTCGCTTCGGAGTAGGGGTTTGTCTCGCCCCTTAATTTAAGGGGGTCGTACAGGGGACCGCCCCTGTAATTATTTATGTGCAACAGCCCGTTTGATTGCGTCAACGAAAACCTGGTTCTGGTCTTCACGAAGTTCCGCGGAGAACTCAGGACCACCGTTGGCATCCGTTCTGTAGAATATCATCGCGTCGGTGGTGTAGGCGGGGCTTGAAACATTGTTCACCCACCAGTCAAGGACAGCGGAAACACAGAGCGTGTACTTAATCAGGTTTGCATTTGTTGCGGCGGTGTGCGCGTCATCCTTCTTTGCTCCAAGCAGAACATCCAGACGCTTTGACACGATGTTTGGAATGTCAAAGTCATAGCGCTCCCATGGATTCAGAATGCCAAGCACCGGTTTCTTTGCTGCGGAGTTTTCATCAATGCGGCGGCCAAGTACCGTGAACACCGTCCTGATATAGTCCGTGCGGGCGTAGAGCGGCTTGTACTTGCTGTCGTTGCGCGGCTTGTTGAGTGTTGGCGCGGAGAATTTCAGGTTTGGCAGGAAATAGAGTTTTTCGCGCCAGAGTATGTTGTTTATGTTCTCCTTTCCGTAGTTTGTGGTCGGGTAGTCGCTCTGTGAGTAGAAGGAGTTCATAAAGTTCTTCAGATAGTCGCCCAGCTTTTTGTAGAACAGGTCGTCGATGTATGAGCCCCAGTCCGAAATCACGTCGCCAAGATTGTCATCCAGCGAGCCAAGTTTTTCGTCTGCCTTTATGTTGAAGTTCACGTTGCGGCATCCATGGAAAAGGTCGTCCAGAATCTTCATCAACACGATTGTCACCTGCAAACCGTTTGTCGGGCTGAGCATGTTGAATCCGTCGTTGAATTTGTAGATTGGCTGGAAATATGGGAACATGTCCGGGTGGCTCTCCAGATTGCTGAAACCTGCGTCCGGGAAAAGCTGCTCCAGAAGTTTCAGACCCATGTTGACAAGCTCGTCCCTTTTGCCTGGAACATGCTTTCTTTCCTCCGCCTTTTTGCGTGACTCTTCTTCTTCCTTTCTGATTTCCTCCTCGGACTTCTTTTTCTTTTCGGGAAGGAGAAGGTCAAATTTTGAAAGCCCCACGAACTGTAGAATCTGCGCAATCTGTTTTGTGAAGAACTCAGGGAATTCGACGTAGACCTGGCTGCACATGCGCATCAAGAGCGGATATAGACCCTTCAGAATCTGGCTGTGGACATAGAGCCATTCGGTGATTCCCTCTTTCGCAAGTGACTGGAGATAGTTTTTGTCAAGATTCGGGAACTGGCTCAAATCCGCGTAGATTTCCTTAATTATCGCCGGAATCTGCTGCTCGCCAATATAGTACACGGTGATTATCTCGTGGTACATGGCCTTGACATAGGGAATCATCATTGGAACGGTCAGAATGTCGGACATCTGCTCCAGTTCCACCGCAAGAGGACGTATTGTCTTTAGGTTCCATTTTCCGACCGTGCGCAGGAACTTGTATTTCAGATCCGATTCTGTGGCAATGTTCGCCTTGTATGTGTCCGGGGAAAGCTGGATGAAAGTCTTGATTGTGGTGATGAAGACCTGTAGATGCTCAACCTGTTTTTTGACTTTGTAGCTTCCGTAGTCCTTGTCCATTTTTTCCTTGTTCTTTGATGAAAGATTGTAGAAGAAATTCAGGATTCCACGGTCGGCCTTGATTTGGTATTCCTCGTCCATCATCAGCTTGTTCATCAGCTTGAGGTCCTTTGCTGTTGTCGCGGGCAAATCGTCGTCGGTCTTTTTCATTATCTCGTTGCTCGCCGATGTTCTTTTCGCACCACCGCCAACTCCCGATGTCGCTGAAAGGGAGCCGCTTCTTGCTGAAATGTCGGATGATGAGCGTCCGGTTGGTCTTGCAATCACAGTTGCGTTCCGTTTTTTCGGCATCTTCGCTGGATCCACCGGCACCGATTTTTCTGGAAGCACTTCGCCGCCAATCTTTTGCGCCATCTGCATTCTTTCCTTTTCGTCAAGCGGGCCAATGTTTTTTCTGGTCCTCTCAAAAGTCCCCGGCTCAAAAGCTCTGGTCGTACCTTTGTTTGTTTCGTCAGCCATATAAAATCTCCTTGATGGATGGTATTTTAAATCCTGATAAGGTTTGTCTTTGTCAGTCCCGGTATGGAATTTATGTTGATTTTTTCACCTTCCCCCGTCATCAGAACACCGCTGAAAGTGCCATAAATCGTGTGGTAGTCCATCTTGAACGCCCCGGTGTTTATGTAGCTTCTGTGGTCCGAAATCGGCGAGAATGTCAAATCTATCATGTTCTCCGTATCCTGGATGTTCCAAGTCTTCATTATACCATAGGTATGGGTAATAACAACAGGCGGGAGCAAGGTTTTTTTGCCGTCGTAAAAAAATATGTTGCCGTTGTACTTGTCGGGGTCCACCGCGTCCTGCGAGCCGGCCTCAATCCTGAAAGCGACCCTTTTTTCGCCAATGAATCCAAGCCCGGTAAGAAACTCCGTCCTGTTGATAAATTTCATGTATGTGCGGTTCATGTCAAGAAAGGCAATGCCGTCAGCGTCGTCCATGAGCTTTTTTTCGTGGTTCGATTCCACCAGACTTATCGCTCCATGGATTGGAAGAACTGTGTTGTAACGGGCGGAGCCCCTTCTGAGTGTGGGGGCGGGAAGAACCAAAGTCGCTTCCTCATCCGAAATCTCCTGCAGCACCGCCTTGATTGCACCCTCTGCCGAAGGACGGACCGAATCCCCCTTGAGATGGAAGATTGCGGAAAGTTTTGAAAGCGTCCTGTCCCAGCTGATTCTGACATATCTTGATTTTTTGTAGCTTGATGTTGCCGCCTTGACCAGACTGTGGGGAACCAACCTGCGGCGTGGACCCATCACCGAGCGGTACGAGAATCTTTGTTTCGTTGCCACATTCCAGAAGACCACCTGCACAAGTCCAAAAATCTTTGCGTCAAAAAAATCGATGGACCCAATGTACTCGCCGATTGAAAAGAAAAAAGTCAGACGGCTGTTTATGTGGAGATTGGTTAAAAATTCTGGTATGGGCAAATCCAGAAACACACGTGAAAGCCCCCGGATGTCGAGTCTTTCGGGATGACCGTCGTAGCCCCCGAACACGCACTTTCCGTTTTTGACGAGTTTTTCTGGACATTTTTCCGCTTTTCTAACGTACAACATTTTATCCTTCCAATTGTACCAATAAATCCAAGTTTTTGGAAGAAGGGAAGGCCGAGTTCATTTTTTTCTTCTATAAATATGTTCCAATTGAAAACTTTCGTACAATGGTATAAACTTTGGAGACTATTTTTATGCGAGGGAACACATGATTTTTTCACCTGTTGAAATTGAAGAGACTGTAAATATGTTTATGCGCCACAAGCTTGACGTGCGTGCAATCACCATGGGCATTTCGTTGAGGGACTGCGCATGTGAGGACGGTAAAAAGAGCCGCCAGAAAGTCTACGATAAAATCATGCGTTATGCCGGAAATCTGGTGCGCGTCGGTCAGGACATTGAAAAAGAGTTCGGTGTGCCGATTATAAACAAGCGCGTTTCTGTCACCCCTATTTCCATGGTTGCCGAACCCAGCGGTGAAAAATCTTATGTCGAGTGGGCGGTTGTCCTTGATAAGGCCGCAAAAGAGCTGAACATTGATTTTGTCGGTGGATTTTCTGCCCTTGTTCAAAAAGGAATCACCCCGGGCGACAGGACTTTGATTGAATCAATCCCGGAAGCTCTCAACGCAACCGAGCGCGTGTGTTCATCGGTGAACGTCGGTACAACCAAAAACGGAATCAACATGGACGCTGTAAAGCTCATGGGCGAAATCATAAAGAGGACGGCTGAAGTTTCCCGCGATAAGCCTGTCAACGGATGCGCAAAACTTGTCGTGTTCACAAATGCTCCTGAGGACAATCCGTTTATGGCCGGTGCATTCCATGGTCCGGGAGAAGGGGACGCTGTTCTGAACGTCGGTGTTTCCGGTCCGGGAGTTATCCTTGCAGCCGCACGTGAATACAAGGGTCGCCCAATCAACGAGCTTGCGGACGGAATCAAAAAGATGGCGTTCAAGATTACCCGCATGGGTCAGCTTGTCGGAACGGAGGCTGCAAAACGTCTTGGCGTTGATTTCGGTATTCTTGATCTGTCACTTGCCCCAACCCCTGCCGTCGGTGATTCTGTGGCGCGCATCCTTGAGGAAATCGGTCTTGAAGGTGCCGGTGCTCCTGGAACAACCGCAGCCCTTGCAATGCTTACCGACATGGTTAAAAAAGGTGGCGTAATGGCAAGCACGAACGTCGGTGGATTGAGCGGTGCGTTTATCCCTGTTAGCGAAGACGAGGGAATGATTAATGCCGTAAAGCAGCACAGCATCACGCTCGAAAAACTTGAGGCAATGACATGCGTCTGTTCGGTCGGACTTGACATGATTGCAATCCCGGGTGACACAAGCGCAACGACAATCAGCGGCATCATGGCTGATGAAATGGCAATCGGCATGGTCAACAACAAGACCACGGCGGTCCGCTTGATTCCGGCTCCTGGCAAAAAACCGGGCGACTGGGTTGAATTCGGTGGTCTCCTTGGCGGCTGTCCTGTAATCGACGTGAACCAGTTCTCCTGTGCAGATTTCATCAACCGAGGCGGACGCATCCCTGCACCGATTCATTCGTTCAGAAACTAGGCCATGGAATCCGTAAAAATAATTTCCGCCACAAAGACCAGCGGAATCTACCGGATGATGAAAACATTTCTCCAGCCCTACGAAAAATTTGCCTGCCAGCTGATGGAATTTCTGAATCAAAAAGACAAGGACGTTCTGGGCGTGGTGAACGAGATTGGAGACGATGTTCTTGTCTGCGGAATTTTCTACTATTCAAAGGGCGGACTTGTGCTTCCGTTTTTTATAGAAAAGACTTCGGCGGTGGAGCAGATTCTTCGGGAGTTTTTTTGTGAGCATCCGGTTTTTTGTGTCTCGGGAGAAAAGTCTTCAACTGATTTTATTGTGGGTGCAGTTCTTTCCGCAAAAAAACAGAGTGAAAAAGAGAGCCGTGAATTTGATTTGATGGAGTCGCACGGAACAGTCCGGGACATTTCAATGGAGGGCTACCAATTTAGGTCATGCACAAGGGATGATTCCGATTTTCTTTATCCGCTGCAGGTTTCGTATATAAAGGAAGAGGTCCTGCCTGATGGAATGGAACTGAATCTTCCTGCCGAAAGACTTGCGATGGACAAAATCCTAAAGACAGGAAAAATCTATGCGGTGACAGATTCGGACGGAAAAATTGTCTGCAAGGCGCAAATCAATGGCGAGACGGATTCATGTGTGCTTGTCGGTGGAGTCTTTACTGCCGAGCCATACAGAAAAAAAGGACTTGCCGCTTTTATTATGGAAAACCTGAAGTCGCTTTCCGCTCAAAAAAACAAGACATGCACTCTTTTTGTCAATCACAAAAACTATGCCGCTGCCGCTCTTTACAAAAAAACATCCTTCAAAAATTTTGGCACATATAGAATTGTGTACATGAAGTAGTGGTGATTTATGGAAAACATTTCTTTAATTCTTTCGGATTTGGATGGGACTCTGTTCCACAACGACAAATCAATTTCGGACTATACAAAACAGGTGATTGCCCGCGCACAAAAAAATGGAATCATGTTCGGCATTTCAACTTCACGCGCGTTGGTCAATGCGGAAAGATTTCTTGACGGAATCTGTCCGGATGTCCTCATAACAAATGGCGGAGGGCTTGTCACTCATGGGAACAAAAAAATTTATGCCTGTGAATTTTCTCCTGAGGAAATCAACACGCTCATAGAATCTGCTTTCGATGTTTTGGGTGCGGACTCGGTGATTTCTGTTGACAACGAAAAAGGTCTCTATTCAAATTCGCGTGAGGAGCTTGGGGACAAATTCTGGTCCTTCAATGATTTTTCCAATTTCACCGAACCTGCAATGAAAATGTGCCTAAAAACTTTGGACCGTGAAAAGGTTGAAAAAATTGCGTCCAGCGTTGGAATTGAAAAAGTTGAGTTCCTTCCGTTCTCCGACATTCCTTGGTACAAGCTCAGCAAAAAAGGTGCGACAAAAGAAAAAGCCATCGAAGCTGTGAGTCAAAATCTTAACATACCCACGGAAAGTATTGCCTCGTTTGGTGACGACTTCAATGATATTGGAATGTTGAAGCTGTGCGGCAAGGGAATTGCAATGCAAAATGCAATCGATGAAGTAAAACAGATTGCAAATGAAATCTGTCTTTCAAACGAGGACGACGGTGTTGCAAGGTGGATTGAGGAAAATCTGCTTGCGTTCTAGACCAAGTGTGCGGCCCGGGATTTTTATTTTTTTCCCAGCTCCACGGATTTGTTGAATGCGGCGGTCGCGGCTTCTATAACGGCATTCCTGAATCCGTTTTTCTCAAGTGCGATTACACCTTCAATCGTTGTTCCTGCGGGCGAACAAACTGCGTCCTTCAGCTGGCTGATTGAGCGTCCGTCTTCCAGTGCCATTGCTGCTGCTCCCTTCAATGTCTGTGCCGCGTAGATATATGCCTGCTGCCGTGGAAGGCCAAAACGCACCGCTGCATCCGCAAGTGCCTCTATGAACAAAAATCCATAAGCGGGTCCGCTTCCACTTACGGCGGTGACACCGTCCATAAGTTTTTCGGGAACAATTTCCGCTTTGCCCGCCGAGTTCAAAAGTTCTTTCACCAAATCCGCTTCGTCGCCCGAAACATTTTTTGAAGGGGAAAGGGCAATCATTGCCTCTCCGACTGTTGCGGGAAGGTTCGGCATTATGCGGATTATATGTGCGTTTGCAGAATAAGAAAATACTTCTTCAAGAGTGTCCAGCTTGACCCCGGCCGCCATTGAGACTATGACTTTGTTTTCGTCAATCTGTCCGCTGATTTCTTTCAGGACCTGCGTAACGTAGGCTGGTTTTACGGCAAGAAAAATAATGTCTGCGTTTCCCGCTGCCTTTGAGTTTGAGTCCACCGCAGTCATGCCGTATTTTTCCGCGAAAGATTTTGCCTTGGAAAAATCAACGTCCGAAACGGAAATGTTTTTCGGCTCAACTTTTTTTGCCATGGCCGACATCAATGCGCCGCCCATAGTTCCAGTTCCAATGCAGGCTATTTTTATACTCTTCAAATCTTTCATGTCAAATCTCCTTTTAATTTGATGCCGACGAGAACGCATTTTTTTCAGCAGGAACAAAAAGTGTTCCCCTGTGCGAGCCGTCCATCAGTGCGGAAAGTGTCGTGCTGCTGTTCGCAAGAACCATCGGTATGCCGGAAGACGTTACTTTTTCCGCCGCCTGTATTTTTGTTTTGATTCCACCGGTCCCGAACGAATTTGTGTTTCCAAGAGTTATCGATTTCAGAAGCTCGCCAATGTCGGTGACTTCCTCAACAAGATGCGCGTCAGGATTTGTCTTTGGGTTGTCGGTGTAAACTCCGTCGATGTCGCTGAAAAGAACAAGTGCATCCGCGCTCCACAAAATTGCGGTCAATGCGGAAAGGTTGTCGTTGTCTCCAATGCTGTACTCTTCAAATGACACCGAGTCATTTTCGTTGATTATTGGAATCACGCCTTCGTCAACAAGTGTAAAAAGTGTGTTCCTCATGTTGAGCGTGTGGTGGTAGTCCTCGAAATCTTCTTTCGTGAAAAGCAGCTGTGCAACGTGAAGGCCGTTTTTTGAAAACACGCTTCTCCATCTGCCCATAAGCTCCACCTGTCCGATTGCGCAAAGAGCCTGTCTGTAGAGCAAATCCTTTTTGTGCGCCCATCCGCTGATTGCAGAAAGACCTGCGACCTGCGCTCCCGATGAGACTATTATAATCTGCTTGCCGAGTTTTGTGAGCGATGCACAGTCCTCCGCAACAGCAGTCAAAAAATCAGTGTTGATTGTTCCGTCGCTTTTTGCCAAAGAATTGCTTCCAAATTTTATGACAATTTTTTTTGCATCCGAAAGAGTCTGTGCAAGTGTCATCTTGTCTGTCCGTCCCCGTCAATCAAAAATTTGGTGGTGGTCAAAGCCTTTATGCCCATTGGTCCACGGGCGTGAAGTTTCTGTGTGCTGATTCCAAGTTCCGCGCCAAACCCAAATTCACCGCCGTCGGTAAATCTGGAGCTTGCGTTTACATATACACATGCCGCGTCAATCCTGCTCTGGAATGTGCGTGCCTTTGACCTGTTGTTTGTGATGATTGTCTCGCTGTGTTTTGTTCCGTGCGTGTTGATAAAATCAATTGCCTCGTCGATTCCGTCAACAGCTTTTACAGCGACAATAAAATCAAGGAACTCGAATCCAAAATCGCTTTCCTGTGCATGGACAAGTTTTTCACTCTGCGTGTGATTTTCCAAAATCTGGTAGCAGAAATCGTCCGCCTTGATTAAAACTTTTCCATTAAACGCGGATGACATTTTTGGTAAAAAGTCCGCCGCAATTTTTTTGTCCACAAGCACGGTCTCTATTGCGTTACATGCTCCGGGTCTCTGGATTTTTGCGTTCTCCGCAATTTTTGCCGCCATGTCCAAATCTGCATCCGAGTCAACATAAAGATGGCAGATTCCGCTTCCCGTTTCGATTACAGGAATCTTTGCGTTTTCGACAACGGTCTTAATCAACTTTTGTCCGCCGCGTGGAAGAACCACATCAATTTTTCCGACCGCGCCAAGAATCTGGGTCACATCGGAATGGTCGGTGCTTTCACAAAGATGAATTGCGTCCGGCACTCCGTCGTCCCCGGCTGATTTCAGTCCTTCGATTATGGCCTGTGTGAGCGCGCGGTTTGACTCAAGTGCGGAAGATGAACCTCTCAGAAGAATTGCGTTACCGCTTTTGTATGCAAGTGAAAATGCGTCCACCGTTACATTCGGGCGGCTTTCGTAAATTATTGCGACAACCCCAAGAGGAACACGTGTCTGTCGAATGGACATTCCATTTGGTGCGTTCCATCCGGCAATCTCTTCTCCAATGGGGTCTGTTTGGTTGATTATTATTTCTATGCTTTCAATGATTGATTTGAATTTTTTTTCGTCAAGTGCAAGACGCTCAACAAGAGATTCCGTCATTCCGTTTTTTCTTGCGGATTCGACATCCTTTGCGTTTGCGTCAAGAATTTTTTGTCTGTTGTTTTTGATTGACTGAACGACAGATTCCAGCGCATGATTTTTTTTTGCCGCATTGTGGAGCGCGAGTGTCTGTGCGCCCGTCCTCAGTTTTTTGCAGATTGAATCAATATCCATAAAAAGCTCCTGCCGCAAATCACACACGAAATTGCGGTTAATCAGTAGTTTGCAAGAAAGTACATTCCAAGAAGAAGCGCGACCCTTGTTTTTCCTTTTGTCCAGGTCTGGCTCTGTGGCAACGATTTTATGTACCACCAGAAGATTCCGAACTCCGGATCTATTCTGAGCGCATAGTTCTCAAAGTCCTTTGATTTTGTCTGCACTCCGAACATAAGGTAAACCACATTGTCAACGGTTTCAAGAAAAAGTGGGTACGCTTCCATGTAGGATTTTTTGTTCAGAAGATTGGTAAACTCCTGTAGATTGTAGAGGACCCTCGCCTTCAAATCTTCGTCCGATTTTTCAACCCATGTCTTCTGGATGAGAAGGACCAGATTGTTGCTGAAGCTTGAAATCAGCTTTTTTTCCGCGTCCCTGGCTGTGTCGGCGATTTGTTTGAATTCCGCGTCGGACCCGCTGAAAGCAGATGCAAGGATTGCCCCAGATGTTGAAACCTCGTCAATATCTTTTGTCTCAATCAAAGTTGACAAGGCATCCATTGCCGTTTTGTCTACGAATTCGCTTATTAAATCATCGCTCATACTGGTATTTTAGTTTTTTAACGTGATTTTTTCAAGTAGGTCGTCGAAAACACTCTGCTGCCATCCTAAAACCTGAAATATATGAACGGATTGTATGTCGAGGCAATAAGCAGGCAGACTGAGACTGCAAATATCAGAAAAGCAGACAGAAGTTCAATGTTGTAAACCAGTGCCGAATCTTTTGATTTTGCGAATATCTTTTTTCTGACAGGAAGACACATGGCAATCGCAGGAACAAGGAAAATGAATTTGCTGCATGTGTCGGCGTGCTGTGCGACAAATGATATTGCGCTTCCAAAATCGGCTGAGCAGGGAACAAACATTTTTTTCAAAAGCGTGGAAAGCTCCAAAAGATTTTCCGACCTGAAGATTGTCCATCCGGTCATAATCAAAACCAATGACAAAATGCGTGTCACAATTTTTATGGCGGCACATAAAATTCTTTTTTTCGTTGACAGGCGTTCAATAATTTTCAGCGTGACATATTTTTCAAAAATCAGAAGAAGCGCATAATAAAGTCCCCAGAGTATAAAGTTCCAGCCGGCTCCATGCCAGAATCCCGTGAAAAGCCATGTCACAAGAATGTTCATTATGTGTCTTGTGGCTCCGACTCTGTTTCCTCCAAGCGGAATGTAAACGTAGTCGCGGAACCAACGGGAGAGTGTGATGTGCCATCGTCTCCAAAAATCTGTTATTGAGGACGCGCAGTATGGGTCGTTGAAGTTTTCAGGAAATTTGAATCCGAACATTTTTCCAATTCCGATTGCCATGCGGCTGTAGCCTGAAAAATCAAAATATATCTGCATTGAGTAGGAAAGCACCGAAAGCCAGATGATTGCCGAGCCTGCATCCTGTGGGGACGCAAAAATATTGTCCGCCACCGTTGCAAGATTGTTCGCGACTATCACTTTGCATCCAAGCCCGAACGCAAAAGTTTTGAGTCCTTCAACAAAATTGCTGAAACTCTCTTTTCTTTCCGAAAGCTCTTTTTCAATGTCAGTGTAGCGGACGACCGGACCTGCAATCAGCTGCGGGAAAAGCGAAATGTAAAGTGCGAGCGAAATTATATTTTTCTGAGGCTCCGTTTTTCTTTCATGCACATCGATTATGTATGAAAGTGCCTGGAACGTGTAGAAGCTGATTCCAATCGGAAGTTCAAGTTCCGGAACGTTTATCTGGATGCTCTGCTTTGTGATGAATGAAAAAAGTTTTGCAATGTTTTCCGCCGCAAATCCAAGGTATTTGAAAAAAAACAGAAACGCAAGATTGAATATTATTGCCGTGACAAAAACAAATTTGCTTCTGCTTTTTGAAAAAAGGAAATTGCATGTTATCGATATGAGCATCAGGATTATGTAGACCGGTTCTCCCCATGCGTAGAAAAAAAATGATGAAAGGCAAAGTATTATGTTTCTTATTATGATTTTTTTCGGCCATAATTTTTTTGCAATAAAGTACAACGCTGTAACTGCCGGGAGAAAAATAAAAATAAAATAAAGGCTGCTGAATACCATTCTTATTTCCTGTACCCAAGCGATGTCAGATGTCCGATGATAACCACTTTTGAAATATCATTTTCTTCCATATATTTCTGCGCGTTTATATTCTTTCCATACTGCTTTTTGTAATGGCGGAAATCAAGAATGTGGGTCTTGTTGTAATGGCTTGCAATCAGTTCGTTCACCGCGTTTGTAAAAGACGTTCCAAGAATCAGAAGATTTTCTTTTTCTGGACATCCAAAATCATAAACAACTTTTGCCCAGTCATCTCCGTAGTACATTCCGTAGTGGTTTGAATATGTCTTGTGCGGAAAATCATCGTCGGAAACATAATAGGACCTGTAACCGTATTCTGTCTGCTTGTCGTTGACATAGGTCGTGTAAGGAGGAATGTCAAATTCGTAGACAGTGAATTTTTCCGTTGCGCATTTCAAAAGATTGTCCCGGGCATAGGAGCCGTTGTAGATTGTGTCGTATGTGTGTGTGCCGGTTGGCTTTAAAAGTTCGACATCTTTTCCTTCGAGCATACGCATGATTTGCGTGTAGCCTGTGTACGAGCCTTTGTAGTTCCAGTGATGGTCGGTCTGATAAAAAAGCTCCTTGTACTCATCGAACGAATTGTAGCGGAGCATGTCATATCCGGTCATGGGCATCCGTTCTTTGATATATTCAAACGCATTGTATTTTTTTAAATCGTTGAAATCTGCGGACTGCGGAGTTTCTATAAAATAAAGATATTTTGGAAAAGTGATTTGCGCGAGCATCGTAGGGTCATAGACTGTGAAATTATATTCTTCGGGTGCGCGCGCTTTTTCAACGATGTATCCTGAATCATCAAGCTTGTAAAGTTTTCCGGCAACAACTTCCTTGTATGTGTAGCAGTTTTTGTCCGGCTGTTCGATTTCAACAACAATTTCTTCCTGCGGTGGATTCTGCTCTGGTTCTGGCTCAGGCTCGGAACTGGATGCAATCTGTTCAATGGGAACAATCTCCGGTGTTTTCATTTCAAAATCAAGTTTTGATGCCGTATCCGTAAGCTGATTGTAAAACTGTTTTACTCCGTATTTTATCTGGCTTGAAAAAAGCAT
>JAEEGL013766454.1_pt1 | contig 14927 bp, 7 predicted proteins | sample 9134231 | NCBI WGS metagenome assembly JAEEGL01 (sample SAMN16246548, study PRJNA631951) | gut metagenome | biome: gut microbiome; feature: rumen; material: fiber-attached | host: Bos | place: Iran: Karaj | collected 2018-10
AATTTTAAGTATTTTTTTGCCATTAATTGCAGCTAGTAGTTCGTCATATTGTTCATTTGTTATTGTACTGTCTTCTGCTGTTAATATATATGAAGCATCATAAATTGGTTTATCAGTTAAATCATCATAATCTCCACTAAATGTTGAAATTGATATATTACCACTTCCTAATAATGAAGTTGAATTTATAGTTTTAATATTAGTTCCTGATTCTAAGGTGTCTTGTTTTTTATCTACTTCGTCCATAACAGCATCCATTCCTGTAGTAACTATATTCATTGTTGCTAATGGGTTTGTAGAATAATTATAGTCTGGAAAGACACCAAAATTAGCAGCACCATCTGCTATTATTGATGTATTGTTTATTCTAATATCTGTTAGTACAGGTAAATCAGTTAAATCGTTGTAACTACCACTAAAATCACTTTTATTGTTCCAAGTTGTTTTTTCAGCATCAGTTACTGTTCTGTGCATTGAATCATCACTTAAATCTGCTAATTCATCAGGTACTGTTGGTAAATCACTCATTGTTGCTATCTTATTTGTAGTAGCATTATATGTTCCCTGAGTTTGAATATCTGCCTCATCATTTGAAGTAATTGATGTTCCATTGATTTTTACATTAGTTGCTGTTCCGCCACCTGAAATAGCATCATCTACATATTTTTTTGTTGCTACATCAAGATTGTTTGTTGGTCCTGTTCCTACTGTTAATTTACCTGCTAATACTTCATTTCCACTCCAATCAAGTGTTCTTGCGTTTGAACGAGCATTATCTGCTGTTCCATTTCCTATTATTTCAGCATAGGTGTTGTTATTATCTACAATATTATATTTTCCTGAAACGTGTTGGTTTTTTCCTTTAGCTTCTGTAAAGTTGCCTTCTGCGTGAGATGTTTCACCACTTGCAGTAGTAGACGCCCCTTCTGCGTGAGACCATCTTCCACTAGCTGTTGTGTTAATCCCTTCTGAGTGAGAGCTCTCTCCACTTGCTGTTGTTTGGTATCCTTCTGCGTGTGAATTGCCACCACTTGCTAATGTACCATTACCCTCTGCGTGTGCATCATCACCACTTGCTGTTGTACTTTGTCCTTCTGCATGTGAACCATAATCTCCAGACGCAGTTGTTGTTCGCCCCTCTGCGTGTGAGTGGTCACCACTCGCAGTATTAATATACCCTTCAGCGTGAGAATAGTCACCACTCGCAGTATTATTATAACCCTCGGCTGTTGAATATGTTCCTACTGTTGTACTTGCTTTTCTTCCCACGTTTATTGTTGTATCTCCGTATAGTGATTTCAAAGCATATTTACCATCTGTTTCAGTTTTAGTGTAGTAATTACTTAAATCCACCTCAGTTGAACCTATATGTTCCCATGAATTACTTACATAAATATACTCATCATAATTATCATTTGTTGATGCTGTTTTTGGTACTAAATAGATTGTAGAAGTTGAACCAGTTGCTGGTAATGTTTGAACTATTTCTATGTTTAATGTACTTATTGCACCTATTAATGAATCGACTTCACTTTTTGTATAAGTATTTGAAGTAGTATAGTAATTAGTTAAATTATTTACTGTGTTATCTATAAAGTTTAAGTCATTTTGTAAATCAGAAACTTTTGTTGGTAGTGAATTATTAACAAATGAATATACAGCAGCACCACTTGGATAATACGCTGTAGAACCAGCAGTTATACTTTGAGTCATCCTTGATTTAGACTGTACGTCAGTTAAATTTATATAGTTTATACAAGGAGAAGCATTACCTGATGATACCCCACCATAATAAAAATCCCTACTTGCATCTATATAATTAAACACAGTTCCATACATTATACTAGAACCAGAAGGAATATAGTATTCTCCTTCTCTAATGTAGAGTAAGCCGCCTTTATTTGTAGTAAAACTTGTATTACCAACAGTTACTGTATAATCATCAGTAAACTTATAAAATCCTTCATCTAAATCTTTAATATCCACATTTTCGCTTAATTCTATTATCGAATCTTCTTTGCCATCTAAAGCAGCTTGTAAATCTGTTTGGTTAGATAAAGTTCCAGTTATATCTCCCCAAGTAGATGCTCCTGAATCTCCTTTATCTCCTTTGTCACCTTTATCTCCTTTGTCACCTTTGTCACCTTTATCGCCTTTTTCACCTTGTGGTCCTGTTGCACCAGTATCTCCTTTAGGTCCTTGAGCACCAGTGTCACCTTTGTCACCCTTTTCTCCAGTATCACCTTTATCTCCCTTAGGTCCTTGTGGTCCAGTTAATGCTTCTAATTGTTCTTCAGTAAAATCATCATAAGTAAAAGCATCACCTTTTTCACCTTGTGGTCCTTGTATTCCTTGTGGTCCTTGAATACCTTGAATACCTTGTAAACCTCTACCACCTGTTGGAGTATCTAAAGTGATTGAAGGTGAATTTAATTCTACTGTTATTTCTTGTTTATCTACATTGTAATCAAAGTTCATCTATCTCACTCCCTTTTTCAAAGTGAAGTATGCTTGTCCATTAGGTGTTAATGTATCTACTGTTCCATCTCCTCTTGTTATTTTAATGTCATAGATATATGTTCCTGCTGCTAAAGATGATGTATCACTTGGTTCTATTGGTATAGTAGCAGTACCACTATCAAATGTAGTTATTGTTTTAGTTATTTTTGTTAATTCTTCTTCTGTTTTATCTGAACTACCTTTACTCCTTCTTTCTTTTACTGTGAAGTAAAGTGTATCTCCATCTGACAAGTATGTATTACCATCTAGTTTTGGAGTAATAGAAAAGGTACCAGTATCACCTAGTACCATTTCTGCATCTAATGTTACATTATTGAATTTTATCATTTAATCACCTTCCTAGCTTTTTAGTTTTTCTTTTAATTTATTCTTATCTTCTCTTGACAAGTTACTTGAATCAATTATTCTATTAAATTCGCTACTATCATATTTATATTTCCACTTTTGAGAAATAATTGCTGCTTTTTGTGTAGTGGTTAAGTCAGTTTTATTAATTAGATCAATTGCTTTCTTTTTAGCACTTCCATTAATTGAAATTCCTTTGCTATTTTTATCTGCTTTAATGTCACTTATTCTTAACCCGCCTAGTTTATAATAAGGAATATTAAAAGCATCTGCTAAGGCATATTTTTGAGCATCTGCTGACACTTCAATATTATGTTTATCTCCATATTCCTTCTTTGCTTCATATATAGCATATTGGTATATATCTGCTATCATTTTTTTCTTTGTCACATCATCGGCATTTTTATATTCTCTTGTTTTAATTAAACTATCAACTTGTGTTTTAGAATTTTTGCCATACGCTTTTTTGAAGTCTGTATAGTCTTTACCTGATAATTGTATGATTTCGCCACCAATTTTTTGACTTTTTTCTCTTTCTGTAGGTAATGCACCAGTTTCTCCTGTTTCTCTGGCAACTCTTTCTAATTCTTTGGTTGTACTATCTACTTTATAGTCTTTTCTATTTGCTGGAGATAAAAATGCTTCAAAGCCTCTTTGCCAGAAGTTTTCTGCTGTTTTATTTGTTTCTCCCCAGATATTTACTTTTTCTGGCAATGTGTTTCTAGCTCCAGGTATTTTATATTTTATTTGGTCCCATGTTTTTTCTAAAGCATTAGAACCTGTATTGCTATCTCTTTGTTTAGTGTCAAACCATTGTGCAAATTGACTAGAAATTGTTGGTATATATTGTGATAAATAACTAGATAGTGTTGTTTCTCCTAGTGTTTGAGTTGCATTTTTACCATAAGCTAGTGAAGTTAATGTTTTTTCAATTGATTGTAATACACTCATATCAGTTACAGGATTTAATGCACCAAAAAATGTGTCAACCATTGTACCGACATCTATTTTTTTGTTTTTACCATATTTATTATATATTTCTACACCTTCAAATAAAGGTACAGCACTAGGTGAAATCCAAGATAAATCATAAGTGCTATTGCCTAATTTAATTGAATATTGTGCATTTCCTAAATTTTTTTCTATTTTATCTTCTTTATCGTCATCTCCAGCACCTTTTATTTTACCTGTTGCAGCTAGAAATATTCCTAAACCTAACAATGATAATCCAGCAAATTGTTTTGATAAATTATCTATTACAATTGCTCCTCTTAATTCTTTTGGAGAATTTTTTAATTGTGTGTTTAAATCTCCAAAACCTACAATAGGAGTATATTCCATTGCGTTTTTAGCTATATTTACTGGAGTACTAACAAAAGGCATTGTTGCATCAATAGCTAAGCCTATTGCTTTTGTATATCCACTACCACTTCTTGCTTTTTCTCTTGCATTTCTAATCATTGATGCTGTTGTACTATCTTGGTGAAATGTTGCTTCTTTGCCTTTAAAAAGAGCATAATCTAATGCTCTTGCAATTATTTCTGGATTACTTTCGATTTGTTTATTGGTTCTTATTCCGTTTGCAGTTAAATAATTTTTCATTGCTTTTTTAGTCATAGATGATGCAAAAAACTTATCCATATTATCTAAAGCAGCATTGTTTATATTTGATACTTTATTTAAAGCTTTTCCAATAATATTGTTGTTACTAAATATATCTCGCCTAGATTCCAAATCACCAGAAAGACCTTTCATAGATTCATTATATTTATTTTTCATTTTATTCTTTTTAAAGAAATCATCTACCTTGTTATTAACAAAATCTCTTACTTCTTTACTTGCTACATTAAATGTTTTGGTTCTTTCTTGCATGCCTTCTTTTCCTGTTGCTTTTAAAGTTGTATCATAAGCAACTTCCCCAACAGTTCCAAGTACATCTTTAAAACTTTGCAATCCAAACATAAATCCATTTCCAAGAACATTTCTAATATGTGTCTTTGGGTTTCCTAACATTGCTATATATCTAAAAGCATTTGCTTTATCTAGTTTTGTTGATTTCATTTGCTTCGCAATATCATTTTTTAGTTCTTCCATTGCTGCATAGAATTGAACTTGATTTACTTCGCCATTTGCTTTTTGTGTATCTAAAACTTTCTTTACAAGGTCTTTGTTTATTTTAACTCCGTCATATATTTTATTTCCTTTTGATTGTTCTTTTTGAATTAATTTTTGTAATGTTTCTAATTGAGTCATTGGATTCATTTTCTTAATTACACTCATCATTTGTAATGCTTGTGCATCTGTTGTTCCCAATGTTGAAGCATATTGTACTAAATTACTAAACTTATCTGCTTCACCATTTTTTTGTAATTCTTGTAAAGTTAATTCTATTTTAGCAATATCTACCGCTTTAATTCTTTTATCGCTATTAATAAAATCTAAACAATCCTGATATTTCTCATCTAATGACATATCTTTTTGAGCTTCTCTTGCTTTATTTAAAGTTTTATCATTTGATTGTGGTTCATAAGTAATAATACTTCCATCCATCGTTGAAACTAATTCGGTAGTACCCGTTGCTGTTGTAATTGTTTTTACGCCTCTTCTTATAGGTTTACCTGTAGCTTTTTCAATTTCTTCAAATACATCTTTTCCTTTTATGGCATTGTTTATGTTGTTTGTAATTTTTTCAGCAATTACATTATTATCTACTTTTGCTGGAATATTTTCATTTTTATTTGTTTCTACATTATTGTTTTCGATTCTATTTATATATTTATCAATGCCACCTTGTGCAACTATAATATCCTCATACGTTCCTGTCCTATTAGTGTTGATTGCAACTATATCATCTATATCAATTTCATATTTTTTTACATCATCACCATATTGTTTTGTATATTCTATAGAACTACCATAGTTCTTTGTTGCTTTTGCTTTTTGCTTTCCTTCTACTCTATATAAAGTAATTTTATCGCCGTATATTTCGTGTAATCTTTTTCTAGTTTCACTAAAGGCATTATATAATTGCTCTGGACTAACATTTTTGTTTTTACCGTTCATAATATCGTCAACTGCTGTATCAGCGTTCAAATGAACTCCGTGTGCTGCACTTTCTATAGCATCATATACGTCTTTATTTTTTAACGTATCTTTTCTTGCTTGTACATATACTTTTTTGTCTAAACTTGTTTTTCTATCATCTTTTATATTGGACTCTGATATTTCTTTTAAATGTTTTGTTTCATAATCATATCTTGCGTTGCTGTATTCTTTCATCATTTTTTCATATATTTCTGCACCTTCTTTGGTTAATTCGCCTTTTTCCGATGCGTTCCTTTTTACAAAATCATCTATTTGTTGTTTTATTGCTTTAAGACTATCTTTCGCTTTTTGCTTTTCTTCTGCTTTTTTAGCCTCTTCAATTTTATTATTATCAGTAACTTTTTGAGTACTTTCTTGTTGATTACTTGTTGTTTCTTGTGTTGTTACATTTGTGTTTCCAAAATTATTTGCTATTTCAACTTGCGACATTGTTTGAGCATCTTTCCATAATTTTTCAATCCCACCGTAGTCTTCTATTGCTTGTTTAGCATCTTTAGTTAAATATTCTACTTGCATTTTATATTGGTCTAATGTTTTATTATATGCCGTTGATGCTTGTCTTCCTACGATTATTCGAGGATCATTATGGTCGCCGTATTGTATATCCATTTTAGTAACTTTTTTATTTTCAACTTTAGGTTTTGTTTCGGCAGATTGTTGTTTTGTTTTAGTTCCTACACCAGCTCCATCATAAACAGCTTTTATCCATTCATTAGCGGTAAATTGTACATATTTAGAACCCTGTCTATTAAGATTTTCTTTTTTGTTTGGGTTTATATATGCCCAACTTTCAAAAGCCAATTTTTTCAATGAATCACTATCTAAATTTTCTGCTTGTGTTCCTATATTTTTAGCAACATCCAACCATTGTTCTTTTGTTCTTCTGCCTTGATTATTTGCACTTATTGTATCTAATGCTTTATTTACATAACTATCATCAAAGTTTTCACTATTAAAGTTTTTAATATATTTATAATCTTCTTTTATATCATCATAAGATTTTATATTATTATTTAATTCAGGATATTTTAATCCTTGACCTTTTCTATTCAAATATTTAACTCTTTCAATTTTGCTTTTTGGCAAAGAAGAAGTGTGGTCATATTCATCTTTTAGCATTGCATACTCTGCAATTTCATTATCGTTTAGATTGCCATATTTTTCATCAGAAAAAAACATTTTTCTAAACTTTCTTCCTTCTTTTTCTACTCCATTTTGTTTTTGTTTTGTTTTTACAACCTTTTTTTCACTTTCTTGTTTTTCATTTATATTGTTTTTATTTGCTTTCTTTGCAATATATTCTCTATTACTTTGTACCATTTCTAAAACATTTTGTCTTAATTCTTCTTTTTCCTTTTCAGTAAATTTAGGATGTTTTTCATTTGATGTTGCATCTAATTTTTCAATCATGTCATTTATATGTGCTAATGCTTTTTCATCATTTGTCATCAATCCGTCTGTTCTACCAGTTTCATCTTCATTTAGCTCGTTTTGAGCCACGTTTTGTGTTTCTTGTGTAATTGCATTAGGTTGTGGCGTTTCACTCTCCTGTGCCTGTGTTTTGGCTTGATTTTGGATTATATTAGTTTGTGCTTGAACATAATTTTGTATATCTTGTATTTCTTGTGTCGCTTCTTGTGCTCTTGATGGGTCTTGTTGTACTTCTTCTTGTATTTGTTGTATTCTTTGGTCTGCTATTGTATTTAATTCTTGTATTTGTTGGTTTGCCAAATTTATGCCTTCAATTGATGCGTTGCCACCACCTAAAATACCACCTATGATACCACCAGCAATTGCACTTTGTAATACTCCATGCCAATCTATTTTTTCTCCGTCAGTATATGTAGCATTTTTTATTAGTGGGTTAATTATATCAGCTAGTGCTTCTTCAAATCCTTCACCTGCTATCGTATAGCCTTCTTTTAACAATACTGCCGTTGCTTTCTTCAAAAATTTATTTGTTACTTTCCCTGTTGCTCTATCTATTAATCCATCAGCCATATTGTCTAATATACCTGTTTGTTGTAAACCCGGTATTCCCCCAGTTATCATTTCAGTAGCAAATTCAGTACCTGCATTTAATGCACCATACCTTCTTGCTTGTTCTGGTGTTGCACCTTCATTTAATGCCTCTTCATATCCGCTACCATAAGCACTTGCACCTAATACTGCACTACCACCAGCATTTGACAATATTCCTGTACCTACATTTCTACCAATTCCTTTTAATAAAGCTGTTCCTTTTAATCCTTTTAGAGAAGTATTTGGTATATTACTAAATCCTAATGCCTGACCTGCAACTAATGAAGGAACCATACCACCGATTCCTTCTGCAATTTGTCCTGCCATATTATCTCGTCTTACTAATGAACCATTTTCCCATTGCTTATATAGGTCCTCATTCCAACCAAGTTTTTGTAATGCTTCATCTGTTAGGTTTCTTGCATCCCAATTTGATTGTTGTCTTTCGGCTTCTTGTCTTTCCTTTAGTGCTTCCTCTTCAGTTCTTAATCCTAAACCGACTTTTGCTTTTTGTTCTAATGGATTGTTTATGCTATTACTTATTGCATTTGCAAAATCTAATACTCCTTCTACACTTCTTGCTGCTCCATGCCCCATTTGAGTCATTATATTTCCTGCTGTTTTTAAATTTCTATATCCTTGTGTATTTTGCACAGCATTTGCTATATCTGATATTCTTTGGTCTATAGTTTTCTTTTCTTTTTTTTCGGCTTTTACTACTCCTCTTCTGTTTGTTTTAGTGAAATTGCCTTTTTTATCATAGACACCTACAACTCCATCAATGTTATTATCTAAATGGCTTTGTAAATACTTTTTATCTATTTCGTGTTCTTTCCCATTGTCTGAATAGTAGTATTTGCCACCACGTTCATACACATCAAAAGTGGCTATACTGCTCTTTTTATTTTTATTTATGTTTGCCGTTTTAACTGTTCTATTATCTTTTTTTGGGGTTGTTAATGTTTGCTTTGGCTGATTCTTACTATTAATTGTTAATAAATTGTTATTTTGTTTTTGTATTGTTGATTTTGTGCTCACTGTTGTTTTGTTATTAGATGTCTTATTTATTTCTGGCTTTTTAACAGCATTTGCTAAAGATAATGCTGATGCTTGTAAATCGAATTGTTTCTTTTTCTTTTCTTTTACCGCCATCTATTACACCACCTTTACTTTTTTACTTGTACTTTCCACTTTGTCGGATTATTTTTTGCTATTGATTTTCCTCCGCCACTATGTGATGAACCAGAACTACTTTTCTTTTTGTTTGATGAAGCTGTTCCTACAATTCTTTTAACTACATTTAATTGCGAATTTACATAATCCCTAAGCATATCTTGTGTTTTACTGTTTGTTTTTGGATCATTTCCTTCAGTTTTTATTTTCTTTTTACCAGAGCGCCCACCAGAACTGGAATATCTACCTCCTGAGCTAAAACCTCTCAAACTATCCTGTCTATTTAGGTTAAACTGTCTAACACTCTCATTAAATTGTTTAAGTGCCATTTTGTTTTCCCAATCTTGTTGTTGTTGTTTCAATAAGTTTTGAATGTAATTTGCTTCTATTGTTGCATTTGCACTAGCAAGTCCACTTGAATATGCGTTTTGTGCATCAGTTCTTCTTCTTGCTATGTCTGCAAGTGCTGCGTTTTCAGCTCCATATATATTATTCATACTTGTATTTAAGTTATTTGCATGTTGCATACTTGCTTGTGCACCTAATCCACTATTTGCTCTTCCTGTGTTTGCTAAGTATTCTTGGAAGTTTCTAGCACTTAGTCTATTTTGTGCATTTGCTGTATTTCTTTGTGCTGCATAATTAGCTGCATTTTGTGCTTGTTCTGCTTGTAAACTACTTAATGCTTGGTTTCTAGTGTTCTCTAAATCAGCAACAGCAGCTTTTCTTTGCGCATTTTTTAAGTTATTTAATTGAGTTGTATAATTTGCCATATTTTACCTCCTAACTTACTCTCTTCCATACATATACTGCTAAATAAGGTGGCATATTATTATGTGCTTGTCCTCCACCTGCTGATTGTGTACCACTTATATTAGATATGTTTCCTCTTTGTGCATAGATTTTTGTGTGTGCTGTTCCACTTTGTTTATCACTATCATCGCCACTCCAAGTTGCTCCTGAAGATGGAACATATCTACCAAAACTATGTGAGTGTGATGGTATTTGATTTGTTGATAAGGTTACTGTCGCTGCTCCACCTGTAGTTCCTGCACTATATGTAGTTCCTGATGCTAATAAGAATTTATCTTGTATTTGTTCCCATGTTCCACCAAATATAGTTGATGGATTAACATTATTAACACTCATATAAATAGAACCTATTGGATAAAGACTATCTATTCTTGTGTTTATGTTATTTATTTTAGTATCTAATTCTTCTGTTAAAAACCTGTTTAAATAGTCTTTAATTTCATCTCCAGCTAGGTCAAATTGTGTTTTTAATGTAGTTGCATCCATACCTGAAATATTTGGATTGTCATCTAATTGTCTTATATAATTTGTTTTTGCATCGCATTTTCTTAATCCCATTTTTTACCTCCTATTTACTATATCCAAAACTATCTACTTGTAATACTAAACTTAGTACAGTACAAGCAGAGTTTTCATCATTTTTTAATGTTAATTTTAAATTAGTGAATTTCTTTGCTTTTAATTTTAATCTAAATGGTTGTGGATTGATTGATGCTGTAAAATGCCAATCGTTAAAATCTACGTTATCAAACCATTGCTTCTTATATTCGATATGTTTAGTTATTTGTGATTCTGCCACATTTGATATAAAACTTACATCACAACTGCTCCAATTTTGTGGTTGCATTGAAACCCACAATCTTGTCATTGTCTTTCTTAAATATGGTACTCCAAAGTCTGCAAAGTTCATTTCCCAATAAGCATCTATTGTTTCATTGTCATAATCGTTATAGTTTCTACTAAATCTTACAACTTTACCTTTGTTTGTACTCATATATACATTTCCATTTAAAGATACTATATTGGTCATTGTGGTTTTAAATTGTAGTCTTGAGTATGTTTTATTTGTATAGTTATAAATCCAAGCCCTATCGCCATATATGACCCATAATTGGTTGTATTCTTGTAGGTCTAATGTCTTGACTCCACTCATTTGTATTCCATCTAGGTCTTTCTTGATTTTTGCACTTATATTTTCTGCATTTTTCTCATCCCTTACATTTGATGCCTTCCACATAATTATTCCTGAATTTTCAAATGTAACTGGATAATTCATTAATACTCTTCCTTGACCCATGGCAATATTACCGTGTGCTTCATTCAAAGGTAATGTTTTTACACTTGGTACATATCTAGTTGTTGTACCTCCACCACCTAATGTTATTTGTAATTGTTCTGTTGATAATGTTAAGTAATATGCTTCAGGTTTATTTGTAGTAGCAATTAATCTATCATATTGTCTTGTTAAATCAGTTACTGCGAAGTTAGATGGTCCTATGTCAGCTTGTGCTGTTGCTGGGAAGTATTCTACACTTGGTACTGCTATGCCTCCATCAAATGCAGTCCCACTAAAGTAAACTCTGTTTTGGCAGTTTGGATTCCCATATAAGAATACTCTTGTATCTACATCTCCACCAAAGACAGTTCCAAATCTCATTCCTTCGATTATGTCTCTATCTCCGTCATCTTTACTCCAACATATTTCTACATTGTCATATCCTTGTGGTGGTGCTGTGTTTATTGTTACTATTCCAGTTGTTGTGTTTACTGTATATTCAGATGTTTGTGTTCCACCAACTTTTACAAATTCTATTGAAGTTATATCATCTTGGGCTAACTTAAATGTTTTTGTTGAGCCATCTCCATTAAAAGATTGTCTTTTCTTTGGCGTTAGCATATTGATTTCATCATAAATAACTCCTCCACCATTATTTCCTGCTGGTGTATTTATGAATACAAGTGGAGTATATCCTTCGACTTCACCAAATGTTGTTCCATCCCATTTATAATAACCACCACTTAGTATGTATATTTTATTATCAAACTCAAAAAAAGAAGCATCAGTATCAGTAATGCTTCCTATCTCTGTTGGCTCAAGGTGTTTTGTAAAATTAATTACTATGTTTGCATTATCTAATGGTGCTTCTTCAAAAGTTACTGTACCATTTACTAAATCTACAGTATAATCTCCTGCTTCTATTAACTCTCCATTTACATAAACATTATCTACGCTTTCTATATTTTCTAACGTCAAGTCAAAGGTAATTGTTTCACTATCACCTTTAAAGTATTTCTTTTTATTTGGGTTTGATAAATATTCATCATCTAATTGGCTTTGTAAAAAGTAATATAGTTTTCCATCAACTGCTACTAACAAGTATTGAGTGTTAGCTATTTTTGTAGAAAACATACCTCTTACATTACTTTCTACTTCTACTTCTTGTTCTACTCCATCAACAACTCTTGTTTCAGTATGAAAAAATTGATGAAATGTTTTATATCCATGTGCTTTTCTTAACTTGTAATCATCAGTTATATAGAAGTTAGTCATGTTTCCTGATTCACCTAATTCTATTTGTGTATCTCCAGTATCACTTAAATTTAAACCTAAAAACTTTGTTATTGTTGTTGGTTGTACTGATTTGTTTTCTTGGATTCTTGCCATAATACACCTCCTAATAATTTAATAATGAATCATAAACATCACGTCTTGTTTCAGGCTGTCTTGGTTTTGGTTTTAAGAACATACCCTTCATTTCTTCATATCTTTGTTCAAAGAAGTTTGCTAGTGCTTTATCTTCTACTATCATTAAGTTTGCAGCTAGTCCATTTGAAAGTAATGTTGCTGCTTTTATTGTGTCTATTTGTAATGGTTGTTCTAAATCTTCTATTGGTACTGGTTGTATTTGCTCGTTTTTATCTCTATAACGATTTTCTATACCAATTATTTCTGCTTGTAACATTGTTAAGATAGATGGTGCTTTTGCTCTATATTCTTGAGTTGTTGTTGGGTCTAACTCTCCTGTTGTTGACATCTCATCTATCATAGCCATTGTCATTTTAAATATATCTTCTGCTAACATTTTTTACCTCCTCTTATCTCCTCATATAAGTAGAGTCAGGGGTGAATACTCTACTTATATCAAGAGATAACTCTCTTGATAAGTTTTTATTTCTTGTTTAAATACTATAGACTTGCTGGTGCTGATGTATAGTGAGCATAAGCTCCGTCTTTTTTAGCATCTAATACGAAAGCATCATAGTAAACTCTACCTTCAACTAAGTTTCCACTTATGAAAGGTGGGTCAGTATGAATTTTGTAATCAGCTAATTTTTCAGCTTTAACTGTTACAGATGGATGAGTGATTATAAATGCACATCCTGTTGGTAAATAATTATCAGGTACCTTAACGATTTTAACACCGTCTAATTCTCCAACAACTCCATTAATTTTAATCTTTTGTCCAATTTCACTTGCTAATACAAAAGCAGTATCTTGTTTTAGTAATGCTAATGTTGTAGCGTTTACAGCAGCAATTCTTCCACCTGCTGGTACGTTTTTGTTATCTAAAGCAGCTTGTCCTGCTAAGAATTTTTCATATACATTTGCTTTAGTTAATGCAGCAGTAGCACTCATTGAGTTTGCTACAGCAGCAGTAGCTATTTTACTAAATGTATATTTATCTTGTGTAGGTACAATTACTTCATCAATTTCACGTCTTAATGCTTTTCCTGCATCTCTTACGTTCATTGAATCCATCTTGTCACCTTTATCAATTACAAAAGTAAATGATTTATCTTGACTTACTGTTAATTCTTGAGCAGTATCTTGTAAATCAGTTAATGCTCCATAACGAGAAGTTCCTACATTTCCTGAAGTAGCTCCTGTATATACAGCACTATTTCTTCCATAATTGCTTAATTGAACTGTTGGGATTGAATAAACCCATAAAGTTTTTACTCCTGTCCATTCATAATCTCTGTTTGTAAATCCAGTTGCTAATGATTGCATTTTAAATCTTTCAGCAACTTTGCTTGAATATTTTTCTGCTAAATTAATTCCTAAATCTCCTTTAGCCATTTCTTATCATTCCTTTCTATTTGTTATTCTTCATCATAAAACCCTGCTAAGAATGGGTCTTCACTATGTTTTTCTTGTGTAGGTCCAGTTTCAGTAACTCCACCTACGCTTGATTCAGCATTTTCTTCATTTTGTTTTGCTACTTTTAATTTGTTTTCCAAGTCTTTTAACTTGTACTTCATATAAGCAGAACTTAAATCAGAATTTTCTGCATCCTCGAAAACTTCCTTAGGAATATCATCGGGATTAACATCTGGGAAGTTTTTAAGAAAATCTTGATATTCTTGTTCTTCCTTTTCTTTCTTCTTTGTCGCTTCCTCACGTTCCTTTAGTTCGTTTTCTTTTTGTTGTAATTGTTTACGCAATTCTGCTGTTGCAATTACTTCTCTAGCAAGTTCTTCAGGTACTCCGTTTTCTACCATTTCTTCAAGTCTTTCTCTTTCTCTTTCTTCTTTTTGTTGTCTTTCGTAGTCTTCAACTTGGTCCATGTATTCGTCAACAGTGATGCCTAGTTCATCAGCTTTATTTCTGATGTATGTTTCTGCCTTGCTATTTTGTAGATTTTCTAGTTTTTCTTGTATCTTGTCGTAATTTAATCCTTTTTGGTATCCATTGATTAAATCCTCTAAACTTTCGATAGATACATTCTCTTTGTTATACTTTACTTTCTTTGATAGTTCTTCTAACAAAGGTTTAAAATCTACTTCTTTATCATCTTCTGAATTATCTTCCTGAGTTTCACTTGGTTCGCTATCCTCATTTGTTTCTTCTTCTGATGTTTCGTGACTTTCTTCTGCTTCTATCTCTTTGTCAATATCAGCAAAAAAGTCATCATCTGATTCCATTGTTTCTGTTGGTGTACCATCAA
>JAEEGL011200131.1_pt1 | contig 14926 bp, 14 predicted proteins | sample 9134231 | NCBI WGS metagenome assembly JAEEGL01 (sample SAMN16246548, study PRJNA631951) | gut metagenome | biome: gut microbiome; feature: rumen; material: fiber-attached | host: Bos | place: Iran: Karaj | collected 2018-10
ATCATCCGCATCATACTCCGCGGTCTCGGGAGAATCTTCTTCCTCTTCTTCCGCAGTGTCGGCGGGAACTGCGTCTCCGGGGAGAGAGACGTCAGCGTCTTCCTCGGCCGGGGCAGCGTCTATAACCTCGTCTGAGGGGTCCTCGGACGGGGGTGTTAAGTCGTCAGTTTCATCGTTTTGGGAAACCGCGGCTGCGGTTTCGTTGTCCACCGATTCGGTGACATTGGTCGATGTCTGTGAAGACAGGGACGCTGCCACTGCTGCATCGGTGGGGATTGACGTGAACAGCATGATAAAGAACATAAATGCTGCAGTCGCTCTTCTTAATCCGTATCGCATAAAAATTCCTCCAAATGGTGATATTTTGCCTATCGTATTTATGATACGGCTCTCGTTTTTTTTTCATATTGAAGATATTAATATTTGCATTGTTTTTATTACTGTCTTTTCGCGAAAAAAATACACAAAAAAAGGACGGCCCGTCAGGACCGTCCCGTGAAAATGCTGTATTTATCCCTTTTTCTTACGGATCAGGAATATGAGAAATGCCATAAGTGCGGCGCCGGCGACGTTAAGGATGAAGTCGTCGAGTTCGCTCTTGCCGACTGAGAAGATGTACTGGCTTACCTCTATGGCGATACAAAGAACTGCGCTTGAGGCTGCCACTGTAAGTATCTTCCTCGTTCGGATCATGAGGAGCACCGCCAGGGGCATCATCATAAGGAAATTGCCTATTATGTAAACCTTTTCATTGTTCCAGTTAAGGAAGATATGGAAAGGTATGAGGCAGACTTCCCTGCGAAAACCGGGCGTCCTTAAAAGGAAGGTTCCGTAAGCGATGAGTGACAGGTAGCATGCCATGAAAGCAGCATAAAAGAACTCGCCAACGAGTTCGCTCTTTTTACCCTTCTGCCTGCCGGCCTTAACAAAGACGGTCATCAGACCTGCCGTGAGTGACACGATACAGGTCTGGATATAACAGTCTTTAACACACTCCGCCGTTAAGCGGAACAATTCTCTGAAAATGCTCATCATCTGCCCCATTCCCAAACCGGTATTCCCATTATTTTAAGAAACCGTTGATGATCTGCTCCTCGGCTTCTTCTTCCGTAAGGCCGAGAGTCATAAGCTTGATTATCTGATCCCCTGCGATCTTGCCGATGGCTGCCTCGTGAACAAGGGCTGCGTCAACGCTGTTTGCCTCAAGACCGGGAACCGCAAGGATCCGGCCGTTGTCCATGATGATGGCATCGCACTCGGTGTGACCTGAGCAGGCCGCATTACCGGTGATGACCGCATCAAACTTCTGATAGGAATTGTCGCGGGCAACTGACCTTGAAACCACGTCCGCATTGGAGCCGTCGCCGTTTAAGTTAACGGTATAGGTGCTGATGGCACGCTGATCGCCGTGAGTCATAAGACGCTCATGAACAACAAGGGATGCACCCTTGGCAAGCTCTGACTTTGTAACACGCTCGGTGTCGTCAACGCCCTTTATCTGGACCATCTCCATTTCCATGGAGCTGTCCTCTTCCATATACACTTCCGTTACGGGATTCAGTATTCTTTTTCCGGTTCCGTTTCCCGAACCATAGTGCTTCTCAACGTACTTGACCTTGGCACCCTTGCCCACATAAAAGCGGTGAATGCCGTCGTGCTCGGAGTCCTGATTACCGCAGTTGTCAATGCCGCAGCCTGCAACAATAACAACATCCGCATCCTCTCCGATAAAGAAATCGTTGTAGACCGCTTCCTTAAGACCGCTTTCGGTCATGATGACCGGAATATGCACGCTCTCATTCTTTGTGCCGGGCTTGATCTTAATGTCAATGCCGCTTTTGCCTTCCTTGGGAATGATCTCGATATTGGCGGTTGATGCCCTGCCTAAAGCCGCTCCGTTTGAACGGATGTTGTAGGCTCCTTCGGGAACCGAGTGAAGGTCCGCAACCTCAGAAAGAAGGCGCTTCTGTATTTCATCAAACTGTATCATCTTCTTCACCCTCCTTTGCAGCCATTCCCATCTTGCACTCGGGAACCGCGGAATCCGTTCCCATGAGCTTCGGAAGCACTTCGCTGCCGACACCGTGCTCAAGAACACGACCTTCCTTGATCACGATGATCTCGTCGGCAATGGCGAGGATCCGCTCCTGGTGGGAAATAATAAGAATGGAGCTGTCCTTAATATCCCGTCTCATCTTTTCAAATACCTCGATGAGATTCTGAAAGCTCCAAAGGTCGATACCTGCCTCGGGTTCGTCGAACACCGAAAGCCTTGAAGCCTTTGCAAGAACCGTTGCGATCTCGATACGCTTAAGTTCGCCGCCGGATAAGCTTGAATTAACCTCGCGGTTGATGTAATCCCTTGCGCAAAGGCCCACCGCCGACAGATACTGACACGCATCGGTCATTGAGATCTTCTTCCCGCTGGCAAGCCTTATGAGATCGAAGACCTGAATGCCTTTAAACTTGACCGGCTGTTGGAAAGCATAGCCGATACCTTTTTTTGCCCTGTCGGTAACGGACATCTGTGTGATATCCTCTCCGTCCATAAGGATCTGTCCCGACTGGGGCTTCTCTATTCCTGCAATAAGCCTTGCGATGGTGGATTTTCCGCCGCCGTTAGGCCCGGTGATAACTACAAACTTCCGGTCAGGAATAACAAAACTAACATCATGGATGATCTCTTTGTCGGTTCCTTCGTCATTAACGCCGAAGGTCACATTTTTAAACTCGATCATACTGTTCCTTACCTCCGTTTCTTTTCAGTGTTTTCTATTGTAATAGTAATCACGCAAAAAGAAAAGCACCTCTCTGCGGTTAAAATCTTAAAAAACCGTAAAGAAATGCTTTATTCTTCATTTTCATCCCCCTGTGAGAGCTTTTTCACCAGTTCCTCGGGGATATATTTAAGGATCATGGCCTCCAGTTCCTCGCCCTTCACAGGCTTGGTAAGGTAATCGTCAAAGCCCGTATCCAGGTAGATCTTCTCGGCACCCAGAGTCGCATTTGCGGTAAGGGCCACCACGGGAGTACGCTTGGCCATGTACTTTTTGCTCTTCTTTAACTGCTTTAGGGTCTCCATTCCGTCCATCTCGGGCATCATGTGATCCAGAAGAACAACATCGTAGTCATTGCTCTCATATGCCTTCAAGCAGGCTTCTCCGCCGGTTGCGGTATCGATCTTCGCCTCGGTATTCTTAAGGAGCATGGTTACGACCTTAAGGTTAACCTCCAGATCGTCAACAACAAGAATACGTGCCTCAGGAGCCACAAAGCTTACCTTGTACTTTCTGCCTGCGTTCTTTTTGCGGCGGAAGCGCTCTGAGAAGTCTCCCATTGTTGCATTTCCGACTGCCCGCTGAGGGATCACAACGGTGAATTCCGAACCCACACCTTCCTGACTTGTCACGTCGATGCGGCCACCCATGAGCTCAGTTAACTGCTTGGTGATGGCAAGGCCAAGGCCCGTTCCTTCGATGTTTTTGTTCTTCTTCTCGTCGACACGGGTGAAGGAGTTAAAGAGACTCTTTAAGCCCGTTTCGGAGATGCCGCGGCCGGTGTCCTTTACGGATACTCTTAAGTCGATGAGCCTCTCGTTGGGCGCATCCTCATTGCTTAAATACAGGGGCGTGTCGTTTTCGGTGAAGCCGACGGTCATGGTGATCGAACCATTGTCAGTGTATTTTACTGCGTTGGTAAGCAGGTTCGTGATTATCTGGCGGATGCGGATCTCGTCACCGTAGAGGTTTGCGGGAATATCCGGTGCATTTACCAGTTCAAGGGAAAGCCCCTTGCCCGCTGCGCGAAGTTCCAGCAATGTATAGCAGTCGTTGAGTACCGAATAAAGTTCGTAATCATCGGGGATTATCTCCATCAGGCCCGAATCGATCTTTGTGAAATCCAGGATATCGTTTACCAGCGAAAGCAGCGTTCCGGAAGCGCTCTCGATATTCGATGCATAGGAAATGACGTTGTCATCATCACTCTCACGAAGCACCATCTCGTTCATTCCGACTATGGCATTGATGGGAGTTCTTATCTCATGGGACATGCTGGCAAGGAAAACGCTCTTGGCCTCGTTGGCCTTTTTAAGCTTTTCGTTGATCTCCATGAGCTCGTTTTCTTTTTCCTCAAGCTCCGCTTTCTTTTTCTCGTAAAGCTTGCTCTGGAATTTAAAGATGATGCCAAGGATCAGCACGATCACGTAAATTCCGCAGACAATATCAATGCTCTCCGCCTGTCCGTCCGCAAGGCGTGTAACGGTTTCGGGGTGGGTGTATTCATAGTAAAAGATTCCGGCGTAGACGATTATGTTGCTGACATAAACCGCGATCACGGCCCATCCCTTGATAAGGAGCCAGACAAATACTGAAGAAAGAAGAAGCCACATGGGCATTCCCGAATATCTTCCTCCGTCCCGGAAATACAAATAGGGCACCAGACAGTTTGTGGAAACAACCGTCAGTACGATTCCCGCAAAATTCGCCTTCTTTACCACGTTCGCAAGGACAAAGGAAACAACAAACAGCAGAAAAAGAAATATAAGCGGAATTGCCGACCTGATGGCCGAGCCTATGGCAAGGTCGAAGATCAGACAAACAGGCGAAATAAAAAGACCCATCAGCAGAATGATGTTCATCAGCCTGTGACTTACGGCAAGGTCTTCATTTGTTATGTATTTCTTTATGATGTTAAACTTTTTGCTCATTCGCGACCCATGATGCTCAAAATTTGAAAATCGGGGAGCCCATATTTCGACTCCCCGAAAAGCATTATACTATCATGGTTGCTAACCAATGATTAATGGCCGGTTACACGCTTATTAAAGGATCATCTGATGATCTTCTCAAAATCCTCCTTCGGATGTTTGCAGATGGGACAGATAAAATCGTCGGGCATGTCCTCTCCCACATATTCGTAGCCGCATATGGTGCATCTCCAGATGGTCTCACCCTTGGGAGTGGTGCCCACTGCCTGGGGCTTGGGCTTGATGTTGCTCTGATAAAACTCGTAGGTGCAGGACTTATCCTCGGAAAGGACCGTCATGAAAAGGGGCTCACAGATGAACAAAGTGTGGGAACCAAGGTCGGTTTCCGACTTAACCTTTAAGGAAAAATAAGCGTTCGTGCCCTTTGTGATGTAAGGAATGCCGTTCTCTGCTATCTCGTAATCGGATGAAGGAAGGTCGCTTCCGAACTTGTTTACGTCACGTCCCGACTGAAAGCCAAAGTGCTTGAAGGTAGAAAAATCCGCCTTCTCACTTAAAACCGAAATGTTGCAGAGGCCGGTCTTTTTGATCATGTCGTGGGTGAAGTTTGCCTTGTTAACTGCGATTGAAATGGTATTTGGTTCCGATGCTACCTGAACGGCGGTGTTGATGATACATCCGTTTAACTTATCTCCGTCCTTGGCGGTACAGACAAAAAGTCCGTAAGAAAGCTTGTACATTGCCTTTGTGTTCATTTCTGCTACATTTCCCATAAGTGCTCCTTTCCGTTGGTGTGATTTTTGTTTTTATTTGAATGTTATCGTTATCTTTTGAGACTTTCTGACCGTTTTTCCCCAGCTTGCAGCGTCGTAATCGATCCGGCATGTTATGGATTTCAGATTATTCGGAATCTCATGTTCTTGCGTAATGGTTATATAATATTTTCCTCCCTCCATTTGTACACTGGCCCCCAAATAGTTCATTACGTTCGTAGACTGCCCGTTTACCACATCGCTTAATAATTCCATTTCCGTAATCCCGTATCCGTCATCCCTGAGATTTTTTACATCTGTGAAGTAAACGACTGTGTGCATAAGCGAATCTCTCTTCATCGTAATCTTTGAAGGCAGTTTTGCCGAAGGGGTACAGTCCTTTCCCTTAAAAACAACACGTGTGGGATAATTCAGTCTGTGGTTCTTTCCTTCATTGTCCGTAGCGATAAATGAAAGATATAAAGGATAGTCGCCTTTGGGGAAGTCAGAAAAAGACGGAATCCTTAATTCCATGGATTTCCCATCGGTTCCCGGATTAAAATATGTGGTGGAAGAACCATACTCTTCCAGGGCGGTCATAAACTTAACCAGGTTTGCAATGTCCTTTTGTTTCAGATTATGACTCAGATCAGGACAAACATAGATTTTAAAGGACTTATACTTTGAATAATCTATACCTGTTGTTTTGAATACAAACGGATCTGCACCTACAGCTTTCTCAACAAATGAGTATCCTTTCTTATTGACATTTATCTTGCCTTCGGGCTTGGCGAAATTCAGTGTGAATTTCTTTGTGGAGACCTTCTTGCCATTTTCATTCTTATAGGTAAACTTAACTGTGATCTTGTTGCTTGTAGGGATCCAATATCCGATAGGTCTCTTGTAAATATTGGATACATCACTGTCCGAAACCTTCAGTTTCTTTGCCCCGGTAACCTCTGCCGAAGCGGTAAACTTATATACATCATAGGTAAAATCGTTGGCCTCCCAGTAATGCGGAGTGGCATACAATACCAGCATATCCGGCAACAACGGAGGCGTGTCAAATACTTCTTCGTGGGTCCACTCATCAACGGGAGTCTCCACCGTATCAAAAACACCCTCTGAATACCCATAATTTCCGCCTATGGAAAAATAATATGCTTCACCCTCTTTAAGCTCGGCATTTTTTACCTTAAACTTGGCAGAAACAGACTTTCCACTGCCGTTTTTCATTGTTGCCTTAATGGTATAAGTACCTGCTTTGGTGACTACTGCGGAACCATCCGCACCAACTGAGAAGCCTGATTTGGGAGTTACTTCGAATTTAAGGCTGTCGACGGGGATCGCATCGCCTTTTTCGTCGTATACCTTTAAATCCTTTTCGGTAAATTCCGAAGAATAATATGCCGTAGGGTTGTTCTTAACTCCCGGGATCTCCTGCCCACCATACACGAATTTCATGGATGCAGGTACGGGAGTCGTATCCGTAAGAATTATATAGGTTACGGCAGACTTACCATTGTCCCCAAGGTCGCAGGCCTGCGCTTTCACTCTGATGATATTTTCATAATCTTCATGTTCCGATACTTTATAACCCTTTTTAACGGTTACTACCCCGTTCTTTATTGAAAGGGCATTACTGAGTTCTTCATTAACATAAACCGGCTTTACGGTCCATTTTATCTTCTTGTTTGCAGGTTTAAGATCATCGGAAGTTCTTTTTGCAGTTGCGGTTACCTTAAAGGATGCGGTCTTACCATCTTGCTTATAAACAGGAACCGCATAGTCCGCCTGGGGAACCGCAGGATTGATCACCACTTTTTCGACACCCGCTTTTACGGTTATCTTAAGGGAAGCCGGATTACTCTCAGCATATTCCGGTGCCTCGGGCCAGACCTTAAGGGTATACTTTCCGGGAACAATTTTTTCATCTGTAAGTTTAACTTCGGTTACTGTAAGTTCAAGTCCATGACCTTTCCAATACTGCACTACACCTGATGAATCAACAAGCTCTGCGCGGCCTTTTGACAAGTCTCTGTGCGTGGTCTTTTTTGAAAATTTGGCAGTTGCCAGTACCACATCGGTATCACCGGAAGTTACGGTTGTTTTCCCCTTCTTAATGGAGAGATTTGTCTCGTAATAATCGGCCTTGGGAGCCTCACCGTCATACTCCGCCTCCGAGCCCGTTTCTGCTTCGTCCTCTACGATCTCAGCGGGATCGCCACCTGAAATATCATAGATCTGAACCGCTTCATCATCCAAAGAAACTGCTTCGTTTTCGGATACATCCTCGTTAGAGGAAACATCTTTCACTTCAATAACAGATTCCGCTTCCGCTGCAGTTTCGGTTCCCGAAACATCTTCACCGGCGGAAATATCGTTTTCTGAAATATCGTTTTCTGAAATATCGTTTTCTGAAATATCGTTTGCGGAAATGTCATTTGCAGAGATATCTTCAGTTAAAGAAACATCTTCTATACTTTCCCAAATATCATTGCTCGAAACATCGTAACCTGCCTCGTTCCCAACGGCATATACATCCGCCGTAACCGCAGTCAATGCAAGTACGGCTGCCAGCATTCCCGCCAGAAACCGCCTTCTGATTCCAAATCTGATTCCCATTCTTTTTCGTCGCCTCGTGTTGTTTTTCAATATTAAATCTATTTTACCACAAACAACAAATGCGTAGGGAAAAACCCTACGCATTTTCATTCTTATCAACACAATATCTTACATTCTCGTCGGCCTTGGCCTTGTACAAAGCCAAATCCGCCTTTTTAAACACTTTCGAATAATCTTTTTCCACTCCCGTGTATAACGCCGCACCTACGCTGACGTAAACCTTCTGATCGGTTTCGGGGATCGACACGTTAGCCGCTATTCCCTCAATCATCTCCTCCGCTATCCTTGCCGCATGCTCGGGATCTGCATCATTTTTAATAAAAACAACAAACTCATCACCGCCGAAACGTCCCTTGACTTCATCCCCGGTGAAATGCTCCGAAAGGAAGTGCCCGATCTGGGCGATAACGCTGTCGCCAACGTCGTGGCCGTAGGTGTCGTTGATGGATTTAAATTTATCGATATCAAATAAGAACATGATACCTTTATCTGTGGAAGGATCGGTTAAGAACCTGTTGATCTTCCTTGTAAGGGCACTCTTGTTGTTAAGCCCCGTAAGCTCGTCCGTATCCTTCTGGATGCTTAACTGACGCGCAAGGACAAATTCCTTTATCCTTATGGAATTGGCAAGGACGTTTAAAAAGATTCCCAGAATGGAAAATGCCACAACATTCACCGCATCCATGCGCCATATCTCATAGGGCTTTACGTAGTACATCCAGGTCAAAAATACCGTCATGGAAGCGCAAAGCTCGATGGCCATGAAGTAGGGCTTGTCGATCATGAACATTGATGACATCAATGTAAAAACAATAAATGTGGCCGCCGGATACTCGGGCTTGTTGGCAGTGATAAAGCAGCCGAACAAAAGAAGCATCGAGATGGACATATATATCAGAAGCTGAGCGACGATCGAATCCTTCTTAAAGAAAAAGAAACATAAAAGCGCCAAAACGGAATAAAGAAGCATTGCGAAATAAATCTCTTTATTCATGACAAGCATCTTATTAAATAATGTGAGTCCATACATGATTGCAAATCCGATGGTCATAAGAACATGCAATGCACGCCATGTCACGAAGTTGGAAATGTAGGCAGCTCTTTTTAATTCCCTGTATTCTTCTTTTTCTATACCGCAATAACAAAAGTAGTTTCTTATCAGTCTTAAGATCTTCATTGATTCTTTATCCGAAAGTGTATTTTTATAGGGTGAAAACTCGTCATATCATACCATTTTCACCCTATTTGCGTCAACTTACACACTACCATTCTACCACATTTTCAGCAGCATCAACACTCCCGGAACCCAGGCTGTAACAACGCCTTCAAAGATCTGAAGGATGGGAACGAACTTCCCGCAATCCTTCTTAAGAATTTCCGTAACAAAAGCACTTCCCCAAAGAACCGCCCACAGCCACCAGATCACTGCCCATCTGAAATCAGGCTGAATATTCATAGCACTGCTGCCCGTTATGCCTTCCACAACGCCAAAAACAACGGCATTTATCGCCACAAATGTGGAGAATATGGCAAAAGGCTTTGTATCCAGCTTAAATATATTATTTGCCGCCACAAACAGGTAAGTAAATCCAAACAGCAGCCCCGTTCCGGCCGCATAGTAATCTCCCTTTACAAGGCTCACGAAATTGATGAACAAAGAAAGCCCCCCGACAAAAACATTCATCACCGCCGCCGCTTTCCCCTCAACCTTCATAAGCGCACAAGCCCCATTATTGATCAGCACGATCCCAACAAATAACAAACATACTCCCAGCATTCCTACTCCCTCCGATCATGTATTAGTTCTTTTTATCTGTCTCCATCTTACTCATTGCCTGCGCATACCCCAATATTCTTGCCTGCATCGCCGCATCACAACCACTATAAGTCTCAAGCAGAAGCCCTGCATTCTTACTGCCTATTCATCCTATCAACTTTCAAAACAAGATGCGCCGTGCTGTTGGCATTTATCCGCCCGTCCATTACCATATCAACGGCCGTTTCAAAGGAGACCTTCAACAGATCCAGATGCTCGTTATCATCCAGATCCTGCTCCGCCACCTTCACACAATCCTTTGCAAGGAACAAATGCATTCGATTGGTAAGCTTGGACGTTGATTCCAGCGTCTCTCCCAAATATGTCCATGCCTCAGAAGTATATCCCGTTTCTTCCAGCAGCTCCCTTTTAGCAACAACAAGCGGATCCTTTTCCCCCTCATCAAACATTCCCGCGGGACACTCTATCACATCCGCCCCGATGGCATATCGATATTCGGTCTTTAACAAAAGCTCCCCATCAGCAGTCAGCGCACACACCATCGCCGCATCCGGTATAGTCACAGTATAAAAATCCTCTATCACCGCTCCGTCCGGCAGTTCCACCATGTCCTTCCTGACCCTGACATGCCGATTTCCTAGCACTTCTTCACTCTTTATAGTTTTCCAGCTCATGATGCCTTTCTCCAACGATTAATCATCACACCTTATCAATCATATCATGAATATAAGCCTTCAGACCATCCTCCGTATCTATACCATATCTTTGATTTATCAAGGTATAATACTTCATGATCCTGTCTTTAGGCAGGATTTCACTGGAAGGTATACTGTCGTCAAATCCCTTTCGCGCCTCAATCCAGGGATTCTCATTATGCGTAATCTTCTCTAATACCTTTCCGCCATACATACCAAATGTATTCAAAACAAGGTCGATTACGCGCCGCTCATCATCCGTCAGTGCATCCGCCGTTCCTTCCAGAAGTGCAAATCGTGCATCATCTATCGGATTGTATTTGAAATCACGGAACAGCTCATAAACCTCCGGATAAACCGGTCCATGAATCCAAGCCCTGCAATCTTCTTCGAAGATAGGCTTTCCGTACAACGCTAAATACACCCCCTGGATAAAGTAAAGCAGCTTCTGAAGCATAAGAGGTGTGACCTCTTCAAGTTTTTCAAAGATATATGCAATTACCCGAAGCATCTTATCGGATACAGAAAACAGACTTTCTATGCTTTCTGCGGCAGCTAAAGCCTTCCTGTATGCCGCATCCGTCAGTTTTTCACGGTTCTCCGTAAGTTTCTGCTTCATATAACCCGGGGATGAAAGCGCAGCCTTAATGATATCCGAATATTCTTTTGAAGGCACCTGTCCTTCCAGATATCTCGGAATCGTCACCTCCCCGAATCCAAGGGTCAAAGACAACGGAGCCTTTCCAATCTTATATATCTTCATCAGCCTTTCAATGTCATCATTCGAGACGAGCCCTTCTGCTGCCCTATACTGCTCATCAACTTCCTGAATATTCTTATCAATGATTCCCGGAACGCTCATTTCCGCTCCGCACTTCGTGCAGACAGCCACAGTGATAGCAAAGGTGTATTCCTTATCCCGTATATTCTTTACGATCTTCTTCTTCTGCAAATAGTACGCAGTCTCTTCCCTGCACTCTATACAAAAATCTCTTCTCGCCTTCTCTGTCATGGTCCTCTCCTCCGTTTTAACCTGAATTACCTGAAATAGTATGTAAGCGGATACTTCTGCTCATGGAACGAAATTACAATCACAAAACAGTTCTCCAACTTGTTAAACTTGATATAAAGAGATACTACTTTCTCTTCCGTCCCATTTCTCTCTAAGAGTGTCACATCTTTGCCGAAAACATATAGTTTCTCATGTTCAAAGCCTTTATGCTCATTCTGCAGGATTTCCGAAAAATCCATTGCAGTAAGACTCAAAATGATTTCCTTTGCTTTCGCTTCATCAATAACATAATCCAAAAACAAATTCAGGTTATCCTGTCGTTTTTCGTTACGTTCGATCCTGTAATTATCCCTTTCAACAGCTTCCTTCACCTCGGAAAGATACTGCTCTATTTCTTTCTGATCTATGTTCAATACTGTATCCCCCCAGCAGGTGCATGATAGCATTTTTGCTTTTTTCTATCATTATCATAGCTCCATGATTGCTTTTTGTCAATATTCCATCATTGGTATGAACTTACCCAAACATAAATCAAAATTATAAAAAGGGCCTGTGCTCAGCACTTAGCCCTTTCTCCTAAACCACCTATAAACCGCCCACGACACCACACTATCGAAAGCATTTCCCCGCCAAACATCAGCGCGCTCCCAATCTTTTTTACATTCTCAATGCCTTTCATTTTCATTCGTAAAACACTCACAGAATCTGCCCGAGAAGCTTGGCTCTTCTCCCGCTACATAAAGATGGGACACATCTCCGAATCCGGTGCAGCGCCACTGAACTTCTCCCGGGCGCCTTTCTTCGGTAACTATGGTAGTCACGGAAGTCGGCGCGCTGATAAATCCCTGCCAGATGATCATAGGCGATATCCCGATCAGATGGCTCAATACCAGTGCCGTAAGTCCAAAATGCGAAAACAATACGATCCGGTCATTGTTCGGCCTTAAAGCCCTGTACATTCTTCCTTCTCTCTTGTATCCGTGTTCAAGCAGGAACTCATCGAGAGCCTTGGTAACTTCTTCATGCTTCTTGTCTATACCCGCCGAAGCAAAAACAGGATGTTCCATCCAGTGCTCTGCATCGTAAAGCGCATCCACCGGCGTCCAGTCAGCAGGCATCCAGTCCCACGCAATATTGTAATGGTCAGGACTGTCAGGGCGCCTTACGGGATAATCAAATTCCCTAAGCCAGTTAAGAGTCGTCAGATTAATATCCATACCGCTTGTGGCGATCTTAGCAGTAAGACTCGCCCTTCCAAGAGGCGAAACATAATACTCATCAGCGCCAAGATAAGGAATGCGCGAAGCCAGAAGCTCTGCTTCTTTCTTACCCTTCTCTGTAAGCGTGTCATTACTGTAATCAGGATCACCGTGTCTTATAAAAATCAGTTTCATATTCTTTACCATCCTTTGCCCCGGATATTATATCACAGTGAAAAAACAAAAAAAATAAAACGCGGCGGATATCCGCCGCGCTCTCTTACACTTTCTTCATTCCTGCCTTAACTTCCAGGATCATTTTTAACGGATAGCCACAGAAATCTGCTATCTCCTCCGGAGTCTTCCCTCGAGAGATCATGGCAATGATAGATTCTGCGATTCCCTCAGCACGTCCTTCTTCTCTGCCTTCTTCTCTACCTTCCAATCTGGCTTCCTGAACTATAACCAATTCCTTCATATACTGTGTCCTCCAGATTTCGTTACGTCGTCCCTTGTCTACAGCTGCATCTATTTTCTTAGTCAATTCACTACCGGTCTGCCCGGTCCTTAAATACTCGTAAAACGCTCGAAGTTCATCCGAGATATCTTCACCTCTTTCATTGGTTTTCTTTCCATCAACCGCTCCTTTCTAAATTTGCAGGAACGATGTAAAAAGAAACCGTGCGATCTTCAACCATTCCTGCCTACAATTTGGGGAATCAATAAGCAAGAATTTCATAAGATCAACAATCAGAAAAAATAATAAGATAAATAAATAGACAATAAACTTCTTAGAAACATTGCTTACACATGCATTATAGCATATGGATAAAGAAAGCGCATTACAGTTTATCGGAAATTCTACCTTTCTCCTAAGTGCTTCTATACTCTATTTAACATTTATGTGCTAAAGAACTTTACACATTTGTCCCTGTCGTCAGTTTTACTGGAATTTAGGATTTATCAATCCTTGCTCTTATGATAATATAAGAGGCTATCATACATTCCAGCATTGTCAGAATAACATATGGCCATATTATTCCGTTATTTTTAGAAGGACTGATTGCTACTATATTCAACATCAAATTCCACATAAAATGATAAATCATAGCAGACAATAGATTTCCGCCGGTCACTCTCATCAGATAGCTGTAGATATAACTCTCAGCAATGCATCCGATAGCAAACCATAATATTGGTGCATCTATCTTGTTTTGCAGGAAATAATGATAGTGCCACAGACTCCATATTATTCCGACAATACAGGGCGTCAGTAACCTGTGAACACCCATACTGCTTAGCAGTGGCTCAAGAAAGCCTCTCCAACCAAACTCTTCGGCTATCAATGCCCACATCACCACAAAGAATTGCGTTATTGATAATTGACATATCTCAAACTCCGTACTAAAGCAAAAACAATAGATTGCCTTGCTTAAGACCATTGTCAAGCATGTAATGATCACCGGATATGCAACAGCCTTTATCAGATTCTTTTGTCGTAACTCTCCTGCAACTGTACTATACAGTTCTTTGCTTAGACCAAGCACAATTGCCGCAGATATAGTTGGTGACGCCGCTTGTATTCCAAATAACACAAAAGATATACACGCATTAGTCAAGCTTGACTGTACAATAACCAATATTAACGGGAGTAAAAACGCTATAAGAATGAATATTGTTAATTTCTTACGTTCTTTCATATATTACTATTCATATAAACTTTAATATAATTATATGCCGATTTTATCATAATTCTTGACGATATCAATGGGATTAGGTATATCCAAAACGAGCTGGACAACGGTAATCTTACCGCCATACAGCTCGTCAATTATCTTACAATTGGCATATACGATTTCTCCTAGAACGGTTCACTATACAGAAGACGCTTGACTTGTTAAATATATTTGTTTCGATCGTCCTCAGGCAGATATTTTGCCAGTTCCTCCACAAGCTCATAAACCTTTGTCCCTGGTGCAATATCTGCTGGCGAAAGATTTTTACTTTCCTCAATAATCCTTCGAGCATATCTTGATGCCAGCTTAGGATTACCTTTATTCATTAAAATATCGAATGTTGCACTGTTATTCTTTTGATACTTTCCTATCCCAAGCTCCCTGTACTTTTCATTGAGAAAGCTGATGTACTCTGTCCTATG
>JAEEGL012951999.1_pt1 | contig 14926 bp, 16 predicted proteins | sample 9134231 | NCBI WGS metagenome assembly JAEEGL01 (sample SAMN16246548, study PRJNA631951) | gut metagenome | biome: gut microbiome; feature: rumen; material: fiber-attached | host: Bos | place: Iran: Karaj | collected 2018-10
CCAACACATCGAGGGTATCAATACCCATCTTATTGAAGATCTTGGAGAGTTCGTTCACGAATGCGATGTTGATGTCACGCTGGGAGTTCTCAATTACCTTTGCAGCTTCAGCAACCTTGATGGTGGGAGCAAGGTGAGTTCCTGCAGTAATTACACTTGAGTAAACTTCATTGATATACTTACCAATTTCAGGAGTTGAACCAGAGGTTACTTTCTTGATATGCTCTACTGTATGCTGCTTGTCGCCCGGGTTGATACGCTCAGGCGAGTAGCCACCATAGAAGTCCACATTCATCTTCAGGCCAGACACCTTCTCTACCACAGGAATGCACTCATCCTCGGTTACACCAGGATAAACAGTGGATTCATAAACCACCACATCACCTTTGCTAATGACTTTTCCAACAGTGGTGCTCGCTCCCACCAACGGAGTTAGATCAGGATTATTGTCATCATCTACTGGAGTAGGCACAGCCACAATGTAGAAGTTGCAATCCTTGATTTTCTCAATGTCGCTGGTGCAGATAAAACCATGGTTCTTGATAGCATCTTGAAGGATGTCGTCAGCCACTTCCAATGTAGCATCGTGACCCGCCATTAAGTCGTCACAACGCTTTTGGTTCATATCAAAACCCACGGTGTGGTACTTCGTTGAAAACAGGCGGGCAAGAGGAAGACCTACGTAGCCCAAGCCAATGACACAAATTTTAGTATCTTTCATTTTTTGAGTTTTTAAATTAATTATATAATATCTTTCCAATATGAACAGCTATTTTGCTAGAAAAAACTCTAGCTCCATTATTATTCAAATGCATAGGGTCTTTATACAACAACCTATTTTGAAATTCCTGACTGGCATAATAATCAAGAAAATCAACTTTATTCTTAGCACAAATGTCTTTAACTGGTTGTAAATCCAATATGTCTTCATAGCCAAGCTTTGGTGACGCCACAAGGATAATTGGTATATGATGAGATTGCGAAGTATTAATTAGCCTCTCTATGTAAGTTAGTTTAAACTTGTCAATACATCTACTCTCATAATTTGATTGAGGAATATCACCAGAGTATTCCCCTTTCAGGGGTGAAAAACCGTATGGATCTGTTGATATGGTCCTAACATTCTCCATTAACAGGGTAACAAGTTTTGAATTATATCTAAACATACCAGAATGAACTTTGTACCATTCCTCTTTTGATACATCTTTTATTATTCTTCCGATTGCTTGATGACGATAATACGGTTTTAAATTATTGATGTATCGTATATGATGATTATCATTCGGATACTCTATAACATCAAATGCTGGTTCAACATCGTAAATAATCAATTTCGGCTGATATCGTTCCATTATTAGCTCCACAAGGCCTTCTGCCAATACCACTCCATTACCATCATATCCTGCATTGTAAATATCCAAGCCGAGAGTATCGCTTAAATAGGGAGTATCGTAATGATGATGTGCCCTAGATGAACCCAATATTACAATATCGTGCACATCATTCATTACGATGTCGTTAGTACGTTTTGTAACACCTCTTTTTGCATGATCTTGCAAATAATCACCTAAAATCCCAAAGCAAATGTCTAACCCAATTATAATAAATAAATAAAGCAATAATTTGAATAAGAATCTCTTCATGTCCTAAAAGCTTACATATATAAACTGTCCTCCATCAAAGACGCCAAAAAGTAGAATTAAACAGAACAAGACCACATAAACTGACCAGCGGACTACTTTTGTTTCAAGAAAAACGAACTTCGTTTTGAAAAATTCATCGCGAAGGTCCTTGAAAAACATAATCACCAAGCCCGTCATTAACATTAAGATTGTAGACCCGTCCATATCTGACAGATTAGGCATGCCATAATTTGTAAACATCCTTAGTGTTACCGCAAAGGCATCGCTAATATTCGGCATCCTGAAAAACACCCATGCAAAATTTACCAAAAAGAATGTTACCAGGATTCTGAACGCCATCACAGCCCAATTCTTTCCTTCATACTTTTGCCATCCCAACGCTTTCTCAATAATTTGGAGGACTCCGTGCATAACACCCCAAAAGATAAACGTCCAGTTGGCTCCATGCCAGATGCCACTCACCAGGAAGGTCACCAAGATATTCCAATAAGTTCTCAGTTTGCTGCAACGGCTACCGCCAAGAGGAATATATACTTGTCTTGTCAGCCACCTCGTAAGTGAAATATGCCAGCGTTTCCAGAAGTCAGTGATACTAACTGCAAGGTAGGGTCTGCGGAAGTTGTCAATTAGGTTGAACCCTAGCGTTCTTGCAACACCTATTGCCATCAACGAATACCCAGCAAAGTCGCAGTATATCTGCAATGTGTAGAACACACTGGCAACAAAGCAAGTTCCCCCATTGTAATGAATAAAGTTGGCATACACGGTATCAACAAACAAACCCAAACGGTCAGCAATGACCAGTTTAATAAACATACCCCAAAGGAGGTACTTTAGTCCTTGCTTACCTTGTTCATAATCAAACTTGTGAGCTGCCTTAAGCTGTGGCATTAACTCCTCTGCAGTACTGATGGGGCCAGAGGTCACTTGCGGGAAGAATGATACGAATAACACATAATCCAACAGGTTCTTCTCTGCTTTCACTCTTCCATGATACACATCTAACATATATCCAACAGCCTGGAAAGTGAAGAATGAAATGCCTACTGGAACGGCCCAGTTTAATCCAGGTAATGCGAACTTCAATCCTATACTAGCAAGCCCTGCAGTTAGACTATCATTAAGAAAGTTGTAGTATTTGAACACCAGCAGCGGCAGTAACCCAAGTAGGGCAAACAGCCATACCAGTATTTTCCTTTTAGAAGTCTTCTTTTCACTATCATCCTTACACTCCAAAACTTGCCCCCCCCAATATGTGATTATCGTCACACCAAAGAGAACAATAGCGAAGGCTGGTTTCCAGTTCATATAGAGTAAGTAACTCGCTAAAACGAGGAATACTTTGCGCCATAGGTTCCACTTGGCAGGTATGAGCCAGTAGATTCCAAAAATGAACGGAAATATGAGCCAGAATGAGAAGGAATTGAAAGCCATCTATTTTAAAGATTTGCTTTATACCATTCAATTGCCTCAGATAAGCCTTTTGCAAAGTCATACTGAGGGTCGTAACCTAACAAGCGTTTAGCTTTGCTGATATCCGCATTGCTATGCTTGATATCACCAGCACGGTCGGGACCAAAATGGGGTTCCATGTTCTTGCCTAAAGCGTTGGTAAGATCATAGTATATATCAATAAGATATTCACGCCCACCATAAGCCACATTAAAAGCCTCTCCACTTGCCTCATCGGGTGCAAGACAAGCTTTAAGGTTGGCTTCAATGACATTCTCAACATATGTGAAGTCACGGCTCTGCTTGCCATCTCCATTGATAGTAGGCTGTTCATCGTTCAAAAGTTGTTTGATAAATTTGGGTATAACGGCAGCATACGCCCCATGAGGATCTTGACGACGGCCAAAGACATTGAAATAGCGAAGACCAATGGTCTTTAAGCCATAATGACGGGAGTACTGCTTTGCCCACTCTTCATCAGCTCGTTTTGTAAGGGCGTAAGGGCTGAGAAGGTTACCTTCAACACCTTCCTTTTTGGGTAGGTGTGCTTCGTCTCCATACACGGAGCTAGAAGATGCATACACAAAAGTCTTGACACCTTTCTGTCTTGCTGCCTCCATCATGTTCAAAGTGCCCTGGATATTGTTAGCACAATAGAACAGCGGCATCTCAATACTGCGAGGCACACTTCCCCAGGCAGCTTCATTCAGCACATAATCTACGCCCTCACATGCCTTCATACAAGTATCAAGGTCTTTGATATCTCCTTTGATAAACTCGTAGTTAGGATTCCCAGCAAGTAAATCTACATTTGCTTGCTTACCTGTACTTAAGTCATCAAGGCAACGAACTCTGAACCCCATCTTCAAAATGGCCTCGCACAAATTGGAGCCTATGAATCCTGCTCCTCCGGTCACCAGGAATAAGCTATCCTTAGGAAATTGTAATTCTTTGTATGTCATAAAGCTAAATATAAATAATTCCTGTTTCTATTATACTGTTCGATGTAAGTATAGACCTTCCTTTTTTGTAAAAATGCACCAGAAACAGAAGGCTATAAATAACGGTTTATTCCAAGTATTATAGCTAACCATTAAGGCCAATATACAGGGAATTAATATATAGCCATTATTCGTTTTAAATACAGCATTCGCTAACTTGGATGTTTTGGTAATAATAAACCAATACAAGCCAGACATTACCAAACCAAAACGAGCAAAAAGAGTTCCGATACCACTAAAAACAGCTATTTGCGCATCTTCGTACCATGTGTTCTTTCCACCTATACCCAATATAGGGTGCTGGATAAACTCTGTCCAGCAAATGTACAAAGCAGGCAGTCGCTCTCCACTTAGAGATCCACCAGCTATCGAATGCTCTAAATCAACAACTTGAGCATCAAATTTTGCCCCCAGAAATGGTAAAGCAGCGACATACGACACTAGTGGGAGAAGAAGAAGGGCAAATACGTAATGCTTTTCAACTATTACCCATACTAAAGCCATCATTCCAATCATAAAGAAGCCCGTTGTAGATTCAGTCGTGACCAATGCAGCAAGAAATACAATCATTGGTAAATTGCCTTTAATTGAAATTTTGCCTCTTAATGAATGGCAGAAAATTGCAAGCCCAATAAAACAAGCGAATGCACCTGGTTCCCATGCAAAGCCGCAGTTTCTAGGGAACAAATGCCATTCGGTATCCATATGATATATCAAGTCGGGAATTACAGTATAAACCACACAGTTTAGTACCTCCATTACATCATTATAGTTTTCCGAAAACTGGAATCTTGTTACAAGCTTAATAAGTGCTTCGGGAGCAATAATAAGGAAAGGAAAACAAATAAGCGATATAATACACAGATGAAAAACTATTGTTTCAAATAAAGGGAATAATTGACGTCCAAGTCCTTGGCATATCACATATGCCATATAGAATGTCAAAAACCACTGAACAATAAAGAAAGGCGCTAAATTTACATATATAATTGCAGTAAGCAAAACATAGCCCATAAAGACTACAAGCAACTGTACGAATCCACGATTAAACTTGATTCTTTTAATAATCTGATACAATACCGTGGTTGAAAATAGTAAAATTACGCACGGATCTAATGGTGTCGTAAAATGAGCTCTTACAAAGAGTGATGCATTAGCCGCATGTATGACGAACATGAACAGATATAAATAATCATACCAATGCACCTTGGAACCATCAAGAATTATAATCATTGAACCAACTTTTTATATAATTCCACAATCCGTTGCGCTTGAACTGTTGAATTGAAGTATTTCAATGGAACTTGAAACCCTTCTTCCGCGACTCCCAACGCTCGGGGATAATTCGAAAGAACTTCATCAAGCTTTAGCGCAAAGGAGTCTTCGCTATCTGGTACTGCTAAGAAAGCATTCTTACCGTCAGCTAAGTATTTGAATAATTCTCCTTGACCTGTAACCACCACTGGCTTTTTGGTACACAAATATTCACCCACCTTACAAGGCATTGTAGCACTTGCGCGTGCAGATAGAGGGCTGGCTAAAGCCAGCACAGATGCTCCAGACAAGAAAGGAGGCACCTCATCACGTGAAAGACGTCCCAAGAAAACCACCCGATCCTCTAAGCCCTTTTCTTTTACTAGTTTTTTTTGTGCTTCCATTTCGTCAGAAACACCCGCCAAAAGGAGTTTATAATCCAAATATTTTGGCGCAATTTGCGCAAAAGCTTTAATCAGAATAGATATACCATCGACCTCTCTCATATTACCACAATATGCAATATACTTTCCGTAGCCTAAATCACAAGGTTCTATACCTGAGAATCGGTCGATTTCTACGGTCATTGGTGCAATAATATGCTTGGCTTCCTTCTTGGCAAACTTCAAATAATAATCCACCAGGGTTTGAGTTTCCAGTATCCAACCATCAAATACTCCAAAAGCCTTTTCAATACTATTAATGTACTTCTTTCCTTTCGCCGTCCGTTCAAGTTTATCTTTCTGCTTAACTATATCAGGCAGTTCGCTACGCTCATGAACCAAAGGTTTTTTAAAAAACTTTGAAACTTGAGAATAGAGATGGAACATCTGGAGATCTCCATTATATATCTGAATAATGTCAATATTGTTTCGATTCGAAAAAAGAAACAATAATGACTGCAAATATGATTTAGTATGCAGCCACTGCTTTCTGACCCAAGAGGCTTTGTCTGGCCAATATGGAGACCCTTCTGTGTAAATAAAATCAATCCCCAAATACTTCCCTCTGGCTTGATTATTAGAAGGATTAGTTTGTGGCGTTCCATGAGATTGCAAGCATAAAAACGTTACTTGGTGGCCCATGCGTACCATCTCCTTGGCATAGGAAATCTGCCGATTAATCTCAGCCTCTCCAAAAGGGAATGGCTGTTTAGTAAGAAATACGATGTGCATTATTAGAATTGTATGTCCATATCGGGACAAGCTTTCTGATAATAAGTATCAGGATCACCGTCATCATGCTGGGTAGTTCCGTAAGACACGATAACAGCGACCTCTTCTTCCTCATTAATCAAAGCGTGGACTGTCTCTGCCGGCGCATAAACAAGTTTAGGCTCTGCAGCTGATATCTCAACAATTATCTGCTCTTTATTATCCACAGTAGAGAGAAGCACCTTAGCCTTTCCATAGACGCAGGTGAACCACTCCACCTTTTTGTGGTGGTAGTGGTCACCTCGGCGGAAGTGTGGATTGATACTGAACGTATATATCTGGCCGCCACCGGGAATATTAAAATCCTGAAAACGGATAACCTCAAATAGAGTACCACGCGGGTCGGTATGCGGCACCAATGCTAGTTCGTCAAAAGGAGTTTTCCAATCCATCACGTTTACATATTCTTTTCGTGAAACTTCTTGATCAGGTCACAGATGTGATAGATGTCCTCATCATCTACCCACCATCCGCAAGGTAGTGAAAGCTCACGGGCGCCAAAGTAATCTACTCCGGGCAGTTCGCGCCGAGAGTCCTTGAAGATGCTCCAAACATCATTGCGGGGGTGGTTCTGGTCGGCAGCGATGCCGTTCTCGTCCAAGAAGGCACAAAGGGCATCGCGCTTTTCGGACATGATAACGTAGGTCCAGTATGCGGAGTAGCACAGCGGGTCACGACGAAGCAATGTTACTCCTGGGATGTTCATCTCTTTGAGGGTCTTGGTGTAAAGTTCACCGTTGTGGTGATACTTTTCAATCACCATATCGATATCCTTCTGAGCCTCAATTCCAATCGAAGCAGCGATGTCGTTCATATTGGCCTTATAACCAAGCTCGGTGATGTCTGCACGCCAAGGGTTACCGTTGCGTTTGTCATGGTCAACACCCATCCATTTCAGCTTCTTGGCGCGTTCGAACATCTCCTCATCACGTACAGTCATACAACCACCGTCACCAGTGGTAATCTGCTTGATAGCCTGGAAAGAGAAGCAGCAGAAATCGCCGTGGTTGCCAATCATCTTACCATTGTACTTGGCACCATATGTATGAGCGCAGTCCTCGATGAGTTTCACATTATAGCTCTTGGCCAAATCAACATACTTGTCAAGGTCAACGACGTCTCCATCCTTATGAAGGAGCATGATGGCCTTGGTGCGCTTGTTGATGAGTCTCTCAACATCCTTGATATCGGAAATACCTGTAGTGGGATCAACATCAGCCCAGACGGGTTTGCCCTTAAGGTGTGCAATGGGGACGTTGGTGCAGATGCTGGTAAGGGGTGTAGTGATGACTTCGTCACCTGGCTGTACATCTGAGAGGTGGCAGGCAATCTGCAACGCCATGGTGCAGTTGCAAAGCATCATAGTATGATCGTTGTGCAGATACTGGCTTACCATTTGGGTAAATTCCTTCACACGGGGACCTTCGGCAATATAACCGGTGTACAAAGTTTTTGCTACCGCCTCGGCGGCACTCTTCGGCATATAGACGCCGAACAGATTAATCCTTTTATTGTCCATATTAGTAAATAATTATTTGTTAATTCAATTGACTGTTACTCTGGTCGAGTTTAACACGTTTGCGATAGTAGAAATAAATGATGATCATATATACAATACCTGCTATGCCATGAGTAATGGCTGCACCCATTGCTTGCCACTGATATATCATTATCAAGCTACAAACAAGAGTGACAAATCCTACAATAAAGGAGCTATTGCGAAGCGCAACACCATCGCCTTTGGCGGAAAGGTATCTGGAAATAAAATCAGAGAAACCATACAATAGGGTTCCTATACTTGTAACTATGGTTAGCAAAATGACAGGCTGGAACTCCTCGGTATAGAACCAACTGATGAAAGGTCCTATAATAATCCAAAGTCCGGCAAGGGCCAAGAAAGATGTGCCTGCTGTCACAAGCACTATTTTTCGGGGTATGCTTTTATAATTCACAAATGATGAATAATGCGAGGTAGCAATAACCGTAGGTACCATAGAGAGAGGCGCACTAAATGTTAGAGCAAGAGAATAAAAACCGACGTTCACATTATCCAAACTAAACCAGCTGATAAGAAGTGGCATAAGAGCGGTAAAAGCTGTCGAAAAGAGGTCGCCTATATAAACATTGAAAGAGTAACTCTTCGACATGCAACAAACATCTTTTAACCGCTCTTTCATGTGGCTGAAACGGGGGCGAAGACGGATAAGTATATACAAATACACTAACAATTGTGAGCCCAAGAAGAAAGTCCAGACAACGATTACAGGATTCAGCCCCTTGTTGAAGAAGAAAAAGTATATGATACCTGCACTGATACAAACAAAAACAACCGGTACGATTCGTTTGATAATTAAAAGAGTAATACGATTATTGGCAGGGAGTATTTGTTCATACAAAAAACTAAAGATAAATATGAATATGAATGGAATAATTATTAATGACAAATCAACAATACCCTTTTCCGCGAAATTTGGAATTGTAAAAACCGATACTGCCATTGTAATTCCCATCAAGAGAGAGATGGCCCCCAAAAGAACTAACCCCACACCATAAAATTCACGAGACTTCTCGGGGTCATCCTTCGCGAGGAGCACATTTCGGTTTAATGCGCGGAATAAACCGAAATTCAGAATAACATATAGGAAATTGATAACCTTTGATATATAAAGGTAATTCCCGTAGTCCTCTGCGCCCATATACCGTGTTACCACTATATTAGTAACAATCTCGAGCGGTATGCCCAACACACTGAAGAGCATCAGTGTAAAGGACTGGCGCATGTGCTTGTCAGACTTAATCTTCTTTATGATATCTAATGAAAACTTCATCGGTTATACGTTTTCAGAGTATGTGTCAGGATGGTTAGGGTCAAAGCAGTCGTTGCCCCAGATAATGGTGACAAGGTCTTCTGTATCGGATAAATTGATAAGGTTATGGGTAAAGCCCGGACGAACCTCGACGACTTCCATTCTCTCACTACTTACATAGCTCTCATAAACTGGATAGAGCTGACCTTTCTCATCTCTCCCTACTTTACGTTGCTGAAGCAAACCTCGGCCGCTAACTACAAGAAACTTCTCGACACGGTTATTGTGCCAGTGCTGTCCCTTGGTAATGCCAGGCTTTGAAACATTCACTGAAATTTGCCCGTGATTATTGGTTTTGATAAACTCGGTGAAGCTGCCTCTGTCGTCTTTCTTCATCTCCAAATGATAAGAAACCTTTTCAGCAGGAAGATATGAGAGGTACGTACTGTATAGGGCTTTAATGAAGTTGTCACTTACTCGTGGAACTTTCAAAGAAGTCCTGGCTGTGTCAAGTTCCTGAAGCAGCTTTTCAACCTCGCCAAGTGTATATCGATAACACGTGGGGACCAGACCAAAACCATTCATGGTGTGTTCCCTGCCTGCTATAGAATCGATGAGTTCATCAACAACATCGTCAATATAATTTAAGCATAGAACCTTGCCGGGATCTTCGATTTGGAATGGTACGTTATTGGCCACATTGAAGCAAACTGTAGAAACCTCACTTACAGTATTCGGCTCACACCATTTACCAAACAACTTGTGAAAACGGTATGCAAAGAACTTCACCCCCACATCATCAGCATATTGATGAAGTACTTCTTCCGTATCGCTCAAATCTTTACTTCGGGATACGCTTCCCGAAATAATAGTTGAGACTTTGTTGTGCTCCTTCAAGGCCTTAACCATGGCTTTTGCCATCAGAAGGCTAACTATTTCCTTCTGATCTCCTTGCTTGGAGTCATTAGAACCGTCAAGGAAAAGGACTACACTACAATCAGAGCAATACGCTTCGAGCGCATCCGGGCCAGTGTCAATGTCGCACTCGTAAATTGATTCGATATGCTCTGGAAGCGAATACCAACGAGCTTTATTGTCTTTGATATTATATAACTGAGCAACGAGGTTTTTGCCAACAAACCCCTTTGCGCCCATAATAAGTATTCTCATTATCTAATACTAATTGTTACACTCTTCCCAGCTTTCTGAAAATGCATAAAGAACGCTGTGGAGAAGATTTTGATTGCCACTCCCCGATTGAATACCACCGGAAACGCTAGTATAGAGAAAAGACACCAAAGAAGCTGCATTTACACTCTCGCCCAATGAAGACACAAACTCTTCAACAGCAGAAGAGCCTAAAACGTCATCATTCTTAATTTCACATAGCAGAGAAGACAATTTCTGCGCCAAAGCCTTGTTAAAAAAGATCTTCAACTCACCAGAAAGATTCACGTAATTAAATACTGAAAACTTATCCATATTATACTTTGTCTGATTACTTAAAATAGGCTGGTTGAGACTCTTTTCCACAACAATCTAATTATAATCAATCGGTTAATGCTTCATATTATTGAGCATAGACACAACGTATGTTATTTCACTTTGTTCGGAATGCCGTCCAGTTCGTTCTGTATGTACTCCAAGCAAGCTATCTATGACTTGGTTTCTTTCATGTTGAGGCGACAGGTGTTGTTGGTGTTGAATTCGTCAATGAGGACACGCTTGGTTTTACCTTTTTTAAGGAATAATCGTTGTTGAGGGTGTAGCAACGGAACTCATCCGGCACATGAGACCTTGGGTGGAGCGCACGTCTCGCACCAGCTCCGCCAGTCCGTTCTCGTTCAGATCCACCACCACCACGCTCTGCGGCTCAAAGCGAAGGACGGCTTTGATGAAGTTGGATCCTATCGAACCGGCCCCGCCGATGACACAAACCTTCTTGCCCTTGATCTCTTTCGTCAGTGCCTCCTTGTTCGCCTGAATATCAGCCTCAAACATACTGACCGTCCTGAAGGTCACGCTATCAGAAATGAATTTGTCTAAGTTGAATATCAAGATCAATAATTAATAAAGATGAACTGGCCATAATGATTCAATATGCTCATAGTTCTCAATCAAGATGAATTTATCTCGTCCTATTGCATCCTTCAAATCTTTTGGAAATTGAGCCATATCGTGATAATCTTTTAAAATAACGAACTCAACATCCGATAAGACAAACGGAAAATCATGGGGTACTCTCCACTCTCTTTCATGACTGTAATCTACTGTAGGGAAATATGCCCCTCTCATGTGTTTGGGTCTATAACTTGGGCTAAATGGCGTAACAAAAGGCCACAGCTGTTTATCAAATTTCCCAGAAGACAGTTGTTTTTTGAAATGATCTGGTCGAACATAGTATGCAGGACCGCCATGTTTTGAATAAACAAGACCTTTCGAAAACCCAATTCCATATGGTGAATACTGTTTGGTATGAGCTATAAGACTAGACCAGGGACATTCAGTGAAACATACAGCATGCGCATTAGTCCATGGCATAGTCGTGGCAGAAATAACATTGGAGCGAATAATTGACTCTAGTCTCTGAAGTGCAGTCATTGCAGAGATGGTTCCTGCTTTTGCATCTTCAGAAGAGCACAAAGGGCCATCTTTGGTGAAATGAGCCAAATAGTTGGAAAAGTCTGGACGATTCATAAATAATATCGAAAGATTATAGAAATAGTGAAATAAATATTCAACTATTCTTCTATCAAATGTCGTGGTCCACTATTCGCAATAACCAGTTTATTCCTTTCCTCCTGAATAATATTGTTAGCCAGCTTTTTAATCTTCTCAACTAGCCAAGAATAAGTTGTTGTACCTACGGTATAGTCTGCCTCCGCGAAAAAATCAACACGGCCATCACTTCTCAACTGTTCAACTTGATTCAACGCATTGATATCACCTTTAGGATAAATCGCGAACGTTAACCCACCATTCTTCTTAACAAGGGAGAAAGCAGGAACATCACTAGGACCATCAGCAATATAAATCATATTCTTAAAAGAAACACGACGTTGTCCATCGCTCATTTTTGCATTTAATCCTGCACCATTCTTCTTGTTAACGCCTTTATTAATCTCAAAAATGGCTCTTGTCTTGGTGGTATTATCAATAGTATATGCAATTTCATTAATAACAGGATCTGCATCACCCTCGCTATCAATCAATTCGCACCCCCAAATTCCTTCAACAAGTGGCGCAAGAACGGAACCTTTGATAACTTCAGCAAAACCAGTGCTTACGATATAATGCTCTACACGTATGTTAAACTCTTTACACTCATCGATTCCTTTAAGCAAATTGAGCGTTGTTTCAAGAAAAGCCGGAATACCAGGATAGAACTTCTGCTTGGCTCCATATGTCCTCAATTTCTCATTATTCAACCCTTTAAAAAGGCCCGCCTTAGCATCACGGATGAATTTTAAGAGATAAGCAGTATCTGGATTTACACGAATACCCTTTTTTGCATAATATTCGGGCATAGCATTAACCTCTTTCCAATAAGCACCTGGATCAATGCCATATTCCTCGAAAATAGGGTCTTGCATATAACCATTTACCAACGTTTTATCAAAATCCCAAATAAGAGCAATAACATTTTGCATAATCCTACTTGTTTAGTTGTTCATTGCAAGGATAATCGTAAGCAGCAAGCAAATCTGCCTCAACCTGTTTACGTAACTCATCATTGGAAGGTGCGCCATAGATGCCTATACAATTCGCAAAATGAGCCATAATTGCCTGTTCCTTGTGATGATTATCAAAACGTCTGGCAAGATTCTCCGTCTCGCCAAGATAAACCAAATCGTGGATAAACCCTTCATTGGTCGCACGGCGCCGTGTGAAAACATATACAGCTGCCCTCGGAAGAAAAGCACTTCTTAATTCGGAAAAATCATTAAAGGTGTACAAATCAAATATGTACTCCTTTCCTGAAATTCCATTCAAGGTTAAACGACTTCCTGTACTAATCATAACAAAAAAAATAAACTGTGACTATAACTTTATTCGCCCCTTTGGTATCATAAGCAAATCGAGCGCCCTACTTCTAACATCTTTGCAATTGTTCATTTAGTTGGCTTCGACAGGACTTTTTTGCCTTATGCTCTCACCGGAAGAAGATACTTGCTTCATAGCCATTTATTCGGATTATTTCACAATGTTAGGAATCCCATTTAGCTCGTTCTGAATGTATTCCAGAGAGGCAATTTTAGCTTTGGTCTCTTCAAGGTTGAGGCGGTAGGTGTTGTCGGAGTTGAATTCTTCTATCATCGCGCGCTTGGTGTCGCCGTCCTTGAAGAACTTGTCGTAGTTAAGGTCGCGGTTGTCGGCGGGGACGCGGTAGAAGTTGCCCATATCCTCGGCTTTGGCGCATTCTTCCTTGGTCAGGAGGGTTTCGTACATCTTTTCGCCGTGACGGATGCCAATGACCTTGATGTCTTCCTTTTTGCCACCGAACAGTTCGCAAACGGCTTCGGCCTGAGTCTGGATGGTACATGCGGGAGCCTTCTGAACGAGGATGTCGCCGTTCTGGCCGTGCTCGAAAGCGAAGAGGACAAGGTCGACGGCCTCTTCAAGACTCATAATGAAGCGAGTCATTTTGGGTTCGGTAAGGGTGATGGGGTTACCCTTACGGATCTGGTCGATCCAAAGAGGGATGACGCTACCGCGGCTGCACATAACGTTACCGTAGCGGGTACAGCATATCTTGGTGCCACCGCTGTAACGGCTCTTCGCTACTGCGATCTTCTCCTCAATCGCCTTGGAGATGCCCATAGCATTGATGGGGTATGCGGCTTTGTCCGTTGAAAGGCAAATAACAGCCTTCACTTTAGCCTCGATGGCGGCGGTAAGTACATTGTCCGTACCAATTACGTTGGTTTTGACGGCCTCCATCGGGAAGAACTCACAGGAAGGCACCTGCTTCAGTGCGGCAGCGTGGAAGATATAATCCACTCCCGGCATTGCACTACGGCAGCTTTCCAGGTTACGAACGTCACCGATGAAGAACTTTATCTTGTTCGCCACTTCCGGCATCCTGGCCTGGAAATCGTGGCGCATATCATCCTGTTTCTTCTCGTCGCGAGAGAAGATACGGATTTCGCCGATGTCGGTGCGGAGAAAACGATTCAAAACTGCGTTACCAAAACTACCGGTTCCTCCGGTAATCAACAATACTTTGTTTTTAAATACTGACATATCTAGTTTGGTTAATTAATCATTTATGGGATGCCCGATCAGGTCGGGCATGACGGCAGCCGTCGGCACTGTGATGTTAGCCTTCCTCAGCCAACCTCAGTAGGTACTGCCCATACGGGTTCTTGGCCATGGGGGCGGCGAGCTCGCGCAGCTTCTTGGCTGTAATCCAGCCATTGTGGAAGGCGATTTCCTCAAGGCATGCCACCTTGAGGCCCTGGCGCTTCTCCACGGTCTCGATGTAGATGGAGGCCTCGGCGAGGGAGTCGTGGGTGCCGGTGTCGAGCCAGGCGAAGCCGCGGCCGAGGACCTGG
>JAEEGL013302315.1_pt1 | contig 14926 bp, 18 predicted proteins | sample 9134231 | NCBI WGS metagenome assembly JAEEGL01 (sample SAMN16246548, study PRJNA631951) | gut metagenome | biome: gut microbiome; feature: rumen; material: fiber-attached | host: Bos | place: Iran: Karaj | collected 2018-10
CAGTTCGGGTGACGTTTTCCGAGATTATCGAGATAAATGTCTCACGGGCGAGCAGATAAACGGCGGTTGGGCAGATTGGAGCGTAGATCATAAGACCAACGTCAAGGATAAAGAGGCTTGGTATCTCACCAACCCGTCACTTGGAACGATTCTCACGGAGAGGATTATCCAAGACGAGATAAACGGAGACGATATTGACTTCAACATTCAGCGTTTAGGCTTGTGGATTCGTTACAATCAGCAGTCCGCAATATCCGCACCTGCTTGGGACGAGTTGAAAGTAGATAAACTTCCGAAGTTATCCGGTCAACTCTTTGCAGGTGTCAAATTTGGCGTAGACGGACAGAACGTAGTCCTTGCATTAGCGGTCAAGACGGAAGACGGCAAGACATTTGTCGAGGCGATCGACTGCCGAGACCAGAGAGAGGGCAACAGTTGGATTATCAACTTCTTAATGAAATGTAACGTCAAACAAACGCTGGTTGACGGGCAATCTGGAGTACAGACGTTCTTGAAAGACTGTAAAGAACAGAAGTTGAAAGGTGTCAAAGAGGCGGTCACTAAAGAAGTTGTGCAGGCATCATCAGATTTCGAGACCGCAATCACCAACAAAACGATATGTCATAGCGGACAACCTGCATTAAGGCAGAGTGTTACGAACTGTCAGCACAGGGCAATCGGTAAGAATGGCGGTTACGGCTATAAAACTCTTGATGACGATATCGAAGTCGCTCTGATAGAGGCAACAGTTTTGGCAACTCACCTCTGCAATAACTACAAAGAGGTTAGAAAGCAGAGTGTCAGTTACTAATAGATTACGTTTACCGAACGGAAAATCGGGAGAAAGGAAAAAACAATGGCAGATTTAGGAGAGAACACATTCAAGCCTATCGAAACCCAAGAGGAACTTAACAACATCATCAAAGACAGACTTAAGAGAGAGCGTGAGAGCACAGAAAAGCGTTTTGAGGGTTATATCTCACCCGAAGAACACGCAAAGGCTATCGCAGAATCCAACAAGGCTTTCGATGACTACAAAAAGGCTCACGAGGGCGATGAGGCTTTAATCAAAGACCTTACGGCAAAGAACAAATCATACGAGACTGCATCGTTAAAAAGCAGGATAGCACACGAGGTCGGACTTTCCTATGAATGGATTGGTCGCATAAGCGGTGAAGACGAAAAGTCTATCAGAGCGGATGCGGAATCCTTGAAAAAGTTAGTCGGTACGGGACAGACAGTAGTCCTGCCGACAAAGAATCCAGAGGCTAATGAGAATACCGCAGACAGTAACTACAAGGCGATTCTCAATAGTATACAAAAATCATAAATGCAAAGGAGAAAAACAAAATGGCATTTACATCAGCTAATTTCCCTGCCGAAATGGTAAAGGAAGTATTCGTAGGCGCAAAGGGACACTCCGCAATCGCTAATCTCTGCGGTATGACACCTATTGCTTTCAGTGGCACAGACATTATGGTCTTCTCTTTCGATGGAGAGGCAAATCTCGTTGGTGAGGGTGAGGCAAAGGCCGCACACACAAACGGCAAGGACATCGTAAAGATCGTACCTCGTAAGGTTGAGTATGGTGCTCGTGTATCTGACGAGTTCCTGCGTTGCTCTGACGAGAAGAAGATCGAATACCTCAAGGCATTCAACGAGGGTTTTGAGAAGAAACTCGCTCGTGCTCTTGACATTATGGCTATGCACGGCGTAAACCCGAAGACAGGCGTTATCGCTACAACTCTCATCGGTGATAACTCTTTCGACACAAACGATGACGTTACTTCCGTAACATACAACTCCGCAGACCCCGAGGGCAACATCGCAACCGCAGTATCCGCTATCGGTGACTACGATATGAACGGCGTTGCTATGTCAAAGACTTTTGCAGCTGCTCTCGCATCTCTCAAGGTCAATGGCGTTGCACAGTATCCCGAACTCGGTTGGGGTGCAAAGGCAACATCTATCAAGGGCGTACCCGTTGACATCAACTCAACAGTATCTTTCGTTGACGGCGAGTATGCTTATGCAGGCGATTTCGCAAACGCTTTCAAGTGGGGTTATGCAGACAAGATCAATTTCGAGGTAATCGAATACGGCAACCCTGACAACTCCGAGGCAGGTGACCTTAAGGGACACAATCAGGTATACCTTAGAGCAGAGGCTTGGCTCGGTTGGGGTATCCTTGACGGCAAGGCATTCGCAAGAATCGAAACTGCATCTTCCGGTTCTTGATATGAAGTACCGCAACGTGAAGACGGGAGCGGTCATTGACGTGCCGTCCAAGATTAGCGGTAAGAATTGGGAACTTTTAGACGGGGGAAAGGCAGAAAAGCCTGCCCCCGTTGTTCTCGATGTACCCATTGAGGAAGAAGTCAAACCCGTCAAGAAGACGAGAAAGACCGCAAAGAAAACAACAAAGTAAGAGGGCAAGAAAATGTCAGATTATGCAACAGTAAACGACATCAACCAGTTAAAGCGACCCTTGACATTTGACGAGCAGAACAGAGCAAAGAGGTTAATACCTATCGTCTGTTCTCTTATCCGCTACGAGGCAGTGAAGACGGGCAGAAACTATGACGAGATGATTCTCAAATCCGAATTAGTCCCTATCGTTGACATACTGAACGGAGACGGAACGGAAACGCAGTACACGCTTTCGTACATTCCACAGGGCATGGTCGCAATCACTGTCAATGGTGTTTACCTTGCAGACGGCTATACCATATCGGAAAAGGCTCTCACGTTCGATTCTGCACCCACGGGCGAGATATTAGTAATGTATGACTATCGAGCACTCGCAGAGGTCGTAAAGGGCGTTGTGTGCGATGTGGTTATGAGGGAATTAAACACCCCAAGTAATCAGTTGCCTGCTACAACGTACTCGGAATCTGCAGGAAACGTATCACAGTCGTACACATTACCGAATGCAAGCGGTGCGATCAAGTTGTGGAAGTCAGACCTTAAGGCACTCGGTCTCTTAAGACAGAAGATAGACACAATCGACCTCTACACTCCAAAAAGGGGGTGTTGATATGTTGCCGTCATTCTGTAAGGACATAGTGACAAGGTTAAGACCAAAGACAACGGAATCGAGAGGCAAGACAGTCCCTGATTGGAGCGTTGCACCTGACTACGAAGAAATAGACGGGTGCTCAATGCAACCTGCGAGCACGTCACTGTCAACAGACGGGCGTGTGCTTGGCATATCTGACCTCTGGACACTCTATTGTCCGTCCGATGCCGATATACAGGCAGGGGACAGGATAGAGTATAACGGCCTGATATACGAGATTGACGGAGACGTGAGAGTACAACCTACGGCTTGTAGGTTAGACCATATCACAGTTAATTTGAGGCGATACAATGGCTAAATCAGGATTGACAAAGATCGAATTTTCCAATGAGGGTATGCGGGCGTTGTTTCAATGTGACGGCACAAAGCAGGTCATTGAGCAGAACACGGAACGTGTTACCGCAGAGGCAAACGAGAACGGCAACTGTGACGGATTCAAAGGTCAGACAGTTATGGGCCGTATCGGTCGTTATGTCGGTCTTGTCAGAGCAACCGATAAACAGTCGATGAAAGCTGCAAGCGAAGAAAAAGCACTTGAAAGGGCGTTACATCAATGAACATCTTAATACCTATCGACATTGAGGACGAAGTAAGAAAGGCGTTATCCCCTTACTTCCCTAATGTCGTTGCAGGCGATTTACCGCCTAACTTCCCTACACCCATATTGAGGGTAAGACAGACGGGCGGTGGAACGGCAAACACCATTGATAATTTCAACGTGTCGATTGACGCAAGGGCAGAGACTGATGTCGGAGCACTTGACCTTATCCGTAAGGCACAGGGCGTTCTTGAGGCACAGTGTAAGGCTCAATACGGCTTACTCCGTCACGTTGTAATAAACAGTCTGGCTCAATGGGGGAGCGACCCCGTGAGACCTGACTTAAAACTATGTACCTTGTCGGCAACGATAACGGCACATAGAGAATCGCTCAACATAGAATCTTAAGTAAAGGAGAAATACTATGGCATCAAACGATGTAAATTTAGGCATTGGCTACTCTGGAATGATGTACATCGGTGAGGTCGGCACGGCTACAATCCCTGCAAGTCCTATGGACACTCTCACAGGTTTTACAGAAGTCGGTGCTATCGACAGTGACGGCATCACAGTCAACTTCAACAAGGACGCAGAACCTATCCGTGATTGGAGCAAGGCTATCAGAAGACTTGCATCTTCCGATGAGGGTGCAACGATCAGCGGTAAGTTGCTCGAAACAACAAAGAAAGTCTTTGAGGCTATCTTTGGTGCAGATAACGTCACATACACGTCTGCTACGGCAAGCCACGGCAACGTCACAAGCGTTACAGTTGCTCCCGGTGTTTCAGCATCGAAGAAAGTCTTCTATTTCCTTATGAAAGACGGAGACGATATGCTCGGTATCGGTGGAACAGGTATCTTAAGAGACCTCGGAGAAGTATCTTTCGTACCTAACGAGCCTATCACATACGACATCACGATCGAACTTGATTCTATCACCTACACAAAGGACGATGGACAGGTTGCTTCCTGATTAAGAAAGGGGTTCTAATATGCCTAAAGAACTGAATCTTAACTCATTACCCGTTGAGGTATTAAAGGTAACAATAGGCGAGACAGTCTATACATTACCTCTTGCAAACGCTCTGCCTTATTCAAAGGTAAAGAAACTCATCAAGATTTCAAAGAGCGATGACACAGAAGAACAGATTGATACATTTATCGCTTTCTTCAAAGAATACATACCCGAAGACGTTGTTGAGAATCTCCCAATGGCATCACTCACGGCACTTGCAAAGGCTTGGGGTGATACGTCAGAGGAAAATGGCGGTAGCACATTGGGGGAATCTTAAGCCTTGCACGTTTTGTAGATGAACATCGTAAGGCAGTTGAATATGACCTCTTAACATTGACGGGTTATACGTTAAATGATGTAGGGGGCAGACTTCCGTGGTCTGCCCTTTCTTCATTTATAGACAATCTACAAGTTAATTCTGCCCTATTCCGTGAAATGACGGGAATGAAAGCAGGGTGGGATTCCACACTAAAGACGAACATTATACTCGCTGACCTCGTAGACGTGGTTAATGCCATTGCTCACGGGTTGAGCGGTAAGAAACATAAAGTCAAGCCTTATCCGAGACCTTTTGAAAAGGGCAAGGATAAGAAAGAAAAGCACATCGGCAAGGGTGCTCTTGCATCTGTTGACGATTTGAGAAATTGGATTAAGGAGAAACGCAATGGCAGATAGTGGCGGTTTTGAAATTGCAAAGGCGTATGTGACTATCATTCCGAGTTTCAAAGACGGACAGACAACCATATCCAAAGAACTTGGAGCGGTTACTGATTCCGCATCGAAAGAGGCAGGCGATAAGTCGGGCAAGACGTTCAGCAATGCTATGGCAAAGGGTATCAAGGTCGCAGGTGCCGTGATTGCAGGTGCAATGGCAACAGTGACCGCAGGAGCGGTTGCGGTAACAAAGACATTCGTTGATACCGCAAAGCAGACGGCAGCTTATGGCGACGAAGTTGACAAGACTTCCCAGAAATTAGGATTGTCCGCTAAAGCCTATCAGGAATGGGACTACGTTATGAAGATTGCAGGCACGGAAATGTCATCAATGACAACGGGCCTTAAGACACTCACAAATAAGTTGGACGATGCAAAGAACGGAAGTGAACAGGCACAGGCTATGTTCTCCGCTCTCGGTATCTCAATGGAAGACATATCTACTATGTCCCGTGAGGATCTATTCAAAGCGACCATAAAGGGATTTCAAGGAATGGCAGACAGTACCGAAAGGGCCGCACTTGCGAATGACCTCTTTGGTAAATCCGGTCAGAACCTTGCACCGCTTTTCAATATGACCGCAGACGAGACGCAGGGACTTATTGACAAGGCTAATGACCTCGGAATGGTAATGTCCGATGAGGGTGTCAAGGGAAGTGCAAACTTCACAGACGCTATGACAACCCTTAACGGCACGATAACAGGTCTCAAGAACAACCTTATGACACAGTTTATGCCGAGCCTCACGGAAGTCACATCAGGACTTGCAGAGGCGTTTTCGGGCAAAGGCACGGCTAAACTCACAAGCGGTATAAAGAACATCATCAAACAATTTCAGTCGGTTGCCCCTGATTTATTCAGAGCGGTCAAGGACATCGGGGAATCCCTTATTCAGAGTATTGGTCCGATGCTCCCTGATTTGGTATCTATGATGTTCAGTCTTGTGGTCAGTGCCATTACAACCCTTACATCTATGACACCTCAAATGATGCCTGCGATTACTGCAGGTCTGCAGGGCATTATGAGTGCGGTCTTAAGTGCGTTGCCTGTCATTATCCAAGGCCTTACAACACTGCTCTTGGAACTCTGTAATTGGTTATCGCAGGGCGGTGCGGTGCAGCTGGTAGACGGCATCGTGATGATGATTACGACAATCATTGATAATTTCGCTCTAATCCTGCCACCTTTGCTCAATGCGATAATCGCAGTAGTCGGTGAGGTTGCAAAAGAACTCACTAACCCGAGCACGATTAAGTTGGTGGTTCAGAGCATATTGACAATCATCGGTGCGGTTGCGGTTGCGATCGGTGGTGCGTTGCCTACAATCTGGAATATGATTAAGGGCGTGGTTGGCAATATCGTCAGTCTGATAGGCGATAATTTCAGTTCAGCGATTACGACAATCAAGACGGCATTCACTACGATTATTGATACAGTCAAGGGTTGGGGAGATAGCATCAAGCAGAGATTTACTTCAATCTTTGAGAACGCAAGAAACATCGTAAAGTCCGCAATCGACAAGATAAAGTCATTCTTTAAGTTTGAATGGTCTTTACCCAAGATTAAACTCCCGCATTTCAGCATCAAGGGCAAATTCAGTTTAGACCCACCGCAGATACCCTCTTTCGGCGTGTCTTGGTATGCAAAGGCTATGAATGAGCCGTTCGTCCTCAATAACCCGACAATATTCGGTGCTATGAACGGCAACCTTTTAGGCGGTGGTGAGCGTGGTTCAGAGTTAGTCGTAGGCGTAGACAAGTTGATGCAGATGATTGCAGATGCCAAGGGCGGTCAGAACATCACGATAAACGCTTATTGCAGAGAGGGACAGGACGTAAAGGCATTCGCAGAAGAAGTTGCCTATGCCCTCGAAGAAATCAAGACAAGAAAGGCGGCAGTCTATGGCTAATAATTTGTTTTTAGTTGGTGTAAACACGCAAGGCGTGATTACATATGACGGTGTAGCCTCTACTGACTATGGCATTGTCGTTAGTGAGGCTCCCGTCTTTGAAAGACCTAACAGAAAGCAGACGATAATCCAAGTCCCGGGAAGAAACGGCTCCGTTATCTTCCCCGAAGATGCTTGGGAAGACGTAGTGCGCACTTACAACGTATGGTTATCCGAGAACGTAACGGAAGATAGCGGTGGCGATAAGTCAGGCTATCTCGTTGAGTATGTCGATGCTTACGAGGCGTTCTTGAACTCCAAAAAGGGATATGTAAGGCTCGAAGATAATTTCGAGCCTGATATATACCGCTTGGCTTACTATTCGGGCGGTGATGCGTTCAGTAATGAAATGACGCAGTACGGCAGAGCAAGCCTGCGTTTCACTTGCAGACCAGAGAGGTTCTTGAAATCAGGTGAAGATCCCGTGGCGGTGGTAAACGGAGACACACTTACGAACCCCACAAGGTTTGCAAGCAAGCCGATAATTCACATCGAGGCATCTAATCAGACCATTTCGGTATCAATAGGCGGTAAGACGATTACTGCAGAAGTTACCGATTACATCAATATCGACTGCGAACGAATGAACGCTTATCGCTTGCCCGTTGAGAACAAGAACGACAAGATAAGCGGTTCATTCCCGACAATCCCGAGTGGTAGCAACACGATAGGCATTACGGGCACCTACACAAAGGTTGAGATAACACCGCAGTGGTTTACAGTGTGAGGTAGTTTATGATTCCGATTCTTTATTCATCATCAAGCGTGGTTGCGCCTATCGTGCCAGCCTCATACGGCATCGGTGCATTGACCGACTGTATCAGTACATCGGTCAAAGAGGTACGCAATGCAGATTACGAAATGACACTCGTATATCCTGCGAACGGCATTCACGCAGACCAGATACAGTATGGTTCGTTCATCAAGGCAAAGCCTAACTTTACTGACGTTGAACAACTTTTTCAAGTCTATAAGATAGGCAAGACAATGAACGGACAGTTCACAGTCTATTGCCAACACGTTTCATACCTGCTTTCGGGCAAGGTAATCACATCAGGCACGGCAGGAAGTTGTACAGCTGCTTGCACACTTCTTACGGCATCGGCAGGCGGTTTCACTATCAACACGGATAAGAACGTGTCCGCAGATTTCAACATCACGGAGCCGTCAAGTGTCCGCTCGTGGTTCGGAGGCAAGGCAGGTTCTTTGCTCGATGTCTACGGCACGGCAGAATGGCATTATGACAACTTCACTTGCTCTCTTAAGGTTCACAGAGGCGCAGACAGAGGCGTACAGATACGCTACGGCAAGAATCTCACGCAGTTGTCACAGGAAATCAGTATGGAAAACCTTTGCACGGGTATCATTCCATTCTGCATTGATGAGACCAAGACCAAGACAGTGGGTGCAAGAGTTGCGACCGGATTGATTCTTGATTTCGACAGAGACAAAGCAGTTGACTTCTCCGATGATGTTGACTTTGAAAGTAGCACTCCATTACTCACGCAGTTGGCTACGCTTGCAAGCAACTACATTGCAAACAACAACTTCACTGACGTGTTCAATTCGATCACGCTTGATTTCGTGCAGTTGTCAGACCTCACCGAGCGTGTTGACCTTTGCGATACAGTTCACATCTACTTTGAGGCTCTTGGTATTACCGCATCTTTGAAGTGCGTAGCAACTACTTGGGACGTACTTAACGAGCGTTATATATCCTGCACTTTTGGTGATACGAGGACGAGCATTGCGGACACTATCGTAAATCAGCAGAAAGAGGTCGCAGACAAGCCGAGCGTGTCGGAAATGGGAAAGGCTATTGATACCGCAACAAAGCTCATTACGGGCAATCTGGGTGGTTATGTCGTTATGCACGATTCCGACAATAACGGCTATCCTGACGAGATTCTTATTATGGACACGCCCGACATCAGCACGGCTACAAACGTAATAAGAATGAATCAGAGTGGTATCGGTTTATCTACTACGGGTTATGTTGGTCCGTATACAACCGCATTGACCGCATCGGGCATCGTAGCAGATGCGATAACGACAGGCGTACTCAATGCAAACCTCATCAAAGCGGGCGTAATTGAAGACCTTGCAGGTAATTCACAGATTGATATGACAACGGGTGTTGCAAGTCTCCTTGAGTTGGTCGCTAAAGCGTTCTGCAAGGTTGAAGATGCAGACACGGGCGATATGCTTGCTTTGCTCCAAGCGGCAAGCACGGGCGGTCTCTTAAGACTTTTCAATAGAAATGGCAATTACGTTGTTCACGGCTTTGTTGGCCCTTTGGACAATGACGGAATCCTTGACGTTATGGACGGCTCGGGAAACGTCACAGTGTCCCTTATCGGTCAGAGCGGTCACATCGAACAGACGGGCGGTTGTGTGCAGCTTTGGAGCGGTGAATCGTACACAGGTTCGATCGACATTATCGGTGCGTATAACAAGTATACGTCATATCTCATTTACGGCAGGGTTGCTGCGGGTGGTTCGTTCATTTCCACGATGATACCCAGAACGATGATTACTGACACAAATCAGAAGTTCATCATTACTGACGAAGACCACTACGTTACGTTCAATGTCCGCTATATCGGTTCTGACTTACGCATCGAACACAACACCAAAGACGCTATGGGTTGTTTGCTTAAGGTTTACGGAATCTATTAAATATAGGAGGTTTTTATGGAAACAATCAAACTTGACCTTATTCCCGGCAAGAAGATGCCCTCGCTTCACGCCTCGCAGTATGATGACGGCAGAAGTTATCACATTGACCTTACCGAGAATCGAGTACCTTACGTCCTTGACGGCACAGAAACAATCTCGCTTACTGTCCGCAAGTGCGACAATACGCTCGTTACAATGGATATTGCCAACACGTTTGCAGACAAGTCATATATCGAGTTCATCACGACAGAGCAGATGACGGCTTGTGCAGGCTTCAACTATGGCGAAATCACGCTCGAAAAGAACGGCGATAAGATTTCAAGCCTTAACTTCTATTTGCAGGTCGAATCTGCACCTGACGAGGGCGGTATAACATCACAGTCCGAGATAAACAATCTCGCAAGACAGGTTCACGACATTGTTGTTGAAGAACTTGCAGATTACGGAGCGGAAGATACAGGCTACGACAACACGGAGAGCGGTCTTGAAGCAACAAACGTGCAGGACGCTATTGACGAAGTAAATACCAAGATCAATAACATTCCGAGCATCGACGCTTATACAAAGCAGGAGAGCGACAGTTTTCTTGCAGACGAGTATGACGCAACACAGACTTATGCCGTAGGTGATTACCGTATTCACGAGGGCGGTCTTTATGTATGCAACACGGATATATCCACCGCAGAGGCTTGGAACGCTTCGCATTGGACTTTAACTGATGTTGCTACGGCTCTTGGCGGTAAGGCTGATGTGTCAGCAATACCGACAAAGACAAGTCAGTTGCAGAACGATAGCGGTTTTACACAGATTGACGATACTTCCGAGGCTAATAACAAGGCTTGGAGTGCGGAGAAGACAGCAGGTGAGTTTGACGAGTTAAGAAGTGTAGAGAATACCGACCTTTTGTATGAAAAGCCTATTCACGATAATTACTTTATCAACGATGAAACAGGCGTAGGCACTACAAACGCAGGTTTTTATTCCTACGAGATGATCGAAATACCGAGTGGCTTTTTGAGATTATATCCGTACAACAATGCCAGTGCATCAGTAGACTATATTCGTTCAGTTTGTTTCTATGATGAAAACGAGGACTTTATTTCGGGTATAAGTGGTTCTCATACGTATGTTGTGAATGGTATCAATATTCCGACAGGTGCAAAATACGTTTCTTGCTCACTTGCAAAAGCGACAAGTGGATATGATGGCAAGCACTATTTATCAACGGATATAAGTGGTCAAAAACTTTCGATACCTCTTAAATCAAGTGTCGAGATTGAAAGTAATCAAATTCTCAATCCGTTCTTTGATGATAACAACGTGCGTATGCCTTGTATTAACTTTCAGTTTGACGACGGACACGACAAGGACGCAGACATTGTTGATATTTTTGACGCTCACCAATTAAGGTGTGGATTTGCTTTGATAACAACAAAATCTGATTATGCGGATTGGTTAAGGTATCAGGCAAAAGGCTACGAGATTCTTTCTCATAGTACAGATGTTTACGGAATGGACGACGCAAGCGTAGATTCTGACGTAATCGAGGCAAAACTTAAAAACTCGAAAGAGAGCCTTGAGGCTTGGGGTTTTAATGTCAATGGCTTTGTTACGCCTAATAGCACAATGGCAGACAAGTTCAAGCCTTTATTGCGTAAGTACTATCAGTTTGCAGAAACAGTTTATCTCGGAGCGTATAGCGGAACAGGTACACCTTATCAAAAACCTTATGACGGCATATATAACGGCTTTAGAGTGTCTTTACATTCGACAACACTTGCTAATCAGAAAAAAGCGGTTGACGAGTGCATTGACAATTACGGCTGTTTGACATTCTACGGACACGGCTTTGAACTTGACGCAGGTGGCAATCTGACAACGGCAAACCTCAACGAATTGCTTACATACATCGAGGCGAAGATAGCAAGCGGCAAGTGCGTATGCGAAACACCCACAAAGGCTATTACCAAGTTTTTCAATGTCAGAAACGATGATGTATCACAGGATTGGCTTACACTCACAAAAGAAGATGTAAACCTCGACAGCCGTTTTAACGTCAATGCTTGGCGTATGTCTTACAGTATGAAGCAGAGGTTGGTCGCTTTTACAATACGTATCAATCCGAAAGTTGACATATCAGGTCAGATCAATCCTATCTTTGTATTCCCATTCACTATTGACGGAGATTTTCTTATTCAGAATGAAACGGGCAGAAACTGCCTGATTTATGACAATGGCTTGCTCTTGCAGGGAAGTGGAACGTGGACTGCTGAAACAAATTATCGTTTTAGTGGCGTCCTTAAGATTCGATAAGGCGGTGAGTAATATGAACAACGTAATATCTTTCACACCTGCTGAGTTGGCGGCTTTTATCGGTACGATTGCGGGCGTTTGTGCAGGAATCGCTACAATAGTTGGCATTATCGTCAAGCTCGTAATGAAGCTCAAACAACCCGAAATCGAGCAGAACAACCGCATTAAGGCTCTTGAAGAAGAAAACAAGAGCCGTAAAGAGGAAATCGAAGAACTGAAAAAGAGGATAGGAGAGGGTGATGACCAATTCCTTGAACTCGAAAAGACCAATAAGGTCATTTTGCGTACTTTACAAGCCTTGCTCAATTTAAGCCTCGGTGTTTCTGATACCGAGGCTTTAAAAAAAGTATCAGAAGACCTTAATGACTTCATTCTAAACAAGTAAAGGAGAAACACAATGTCAGACAAGATTAAGAACACAGTAGGCAATTCAGAATGGTGGAAAGCTGCAGGCGTAAGAGCACTTAAGACAGTTGCACAGACGGCTATCGCCACGATTGGAACAACGGCACTCATCACGGAAGTAAATTGGGTTGTTGTTGCAAGCGCATCAGCGTTGGCAGGTGTTATTTCCCTGCTCACGAGCCTTGCAGGACTTCCCGAGGTTTAAGGCGGTGATGTTATGGGCGTTATCGTTTCCCGTATCATCGAATTAGGTCACAATCAGATAGGCGTAGCGGAAAACCCTCTCGGAAGTAACCGCACCAAGTACGGCAACTTCTGGGACACTCCCAAGAGCAAGAATGGCCCTTATCCGTTCTTTAATGGAAAGAAGAACGGAGAGTGCGGTTGGTGTACTGAATACGTCATCTGGGAATCCGCTATGGCACTCAAAGAAATACTCGGTTGGGACTATGACAAAATCCGTGTATGGCTCGGTATGCCAAAGAACCCTGCGGACAATGCGGGTGCAGGTGCTCCACATCTGTACAAGTATATGAAGAAGTGGGAAGTTGAAAAGACCAAAGGACAACCGGGAGATTATATCTTCTTTAATACGTCACTCGGTACTTGTGCTCACGTTGGCAGAATCGATAGTGCGTCAGGCGGTAAGTATAAGACAGTTGAGGGCAACAAGGGCAATAGGGTTGCTTACGGCAGCTATACAATAAGCAAGACCAACAAGAACATCTATGCGGTCATTCACGTCCCTTACGAGACCATTGAACCTAAACCCGAACCGACACCCGAACCGCCAGAACCGACAGGAACGACATACAAAGTCGTTACAAAGTATCAGCATCTCGAAGTCCGCAAAGAGCCTACGACTAAATCTGCAGACATCGGAGACCTTGCAAAAGGATCTACGTTCACATCGTCAGTCGTAGTCAAGGGCGAGAGCGTACACGGGTGCGATGCTTGGGTTAAGGTAGACAAGGGTTATGCAAACGGCTACTATCTGTCACCTACACCCGTAGTCAAGGAAGAACCCAAACCCGAAGAACCTACCCCCGTAGTGGTAGAACCACCTAAACCCGTTGTCTATCCGAAGTATAAGGTTAAGACAGTCACGGGCGAGTGGTTAGCCTTAAGGGTAGCACCAAAGACGGGTGCCGTTCTCATCGAAAGAATGCCTTATGGTTCAGAGGTCGAACTTATCGACACTGTATCAGGCGAAAAGGTGTACGGCTCTAATGAATGGGCGAGAGTAAGATATACCGCAAAGAACGGAACAGTGTTCATCGGTTACTGCATCAAGTCCAGACTTAAGAAAGTATAACATTTCGGTCATATAGACCTCCTCAAAAAGAATTACCCCATCGCATAAGCGGTGGGGTTTTTCTTTTGCTCGGAAATATGTACTTTTGTATGTACTTTTTGTATGTTTTCTCACGGACAGTTTAAAGGCTCTGAAATGAAAAATGCCTATTTTTAGCGGTTTTTAAGGTCTTTCAGTCCACAGGTGGACTATGGATAACGAGACTTGAACCCGTGAGAATATCAATATTAAACCCCGAGAGTATAAGGCTCTTGGGGTTTTTCTTATTCCAACTGTCCTCTCACCCTGATTATATTACAAATCAATTTCAGTTGCAAAAAATACAATTTAGGTGTTGCAAAAATAACAACACAGTGATAATCTTTAGTCAGTTGCAAAAAACGCAACAAAAAGACGTAAGGAGAGCAAGGCGATGACACCTACAAAGGCACTCGAACTTAAGAAAATCATCAACAAGGCATATCCGAGAAGAAGATTGATCTATTCAAGCATCAAAGAAGAATTGCGAGTTTGGGTGTATGCGTGGTCGCTTGACGGAGATAAGAACCCTTACGATGAATCAAAAGAAAGAACGGCAATAGCAAATCTGCTCAACGTAGTTGCAGAGGGCGGTCAGAGACCCAGATACAGAGTAGAAAGAAAGCGTGATATGGGTCTCGGCAAGCACACATATATCTGTTTTCAATAATCTAAAGAAAGGAGGTTAAACAGTGGAGAAGTTAAAAGAACGTATCGACAAGATGTACCCCAATCGTGCGGAGTTCGCCAAAGCACTTGGAGTTGACCCGTCAACACTTTCGAGATTGCTTGCAAACGGCAATTGGAGAGCGGACAAGATAAAGGTTGCGGTAGAACTTCTTAAGATACCTATTAGGGACATTCCGTCATATTTTTTTACAACTGCGGTTGCAAAAAACGGA
>JAEEGL015583781.1_pt1 | contig 14926 bp, 9 predicted proteins | sample 9134231 | NCBI WGS metagenome assembly JAEEGL01 (sample SAMN16246548, study PRJNA631951) | gut metagenome | biome: gut microbiome; feature: rumen; material: fiber-attached | host: Bos | place: Iran: Karaj | collected 2018-10
TAATCCTGCTTGTCATAGAACCACTCCGAAGCCCAGTACCACACCTGCTGGCGAACCGAGTCGGGTGGCACATGGGTTGAAAACCGGATTTTTTCCTCGGTGAACTCTTCCTGGTCGAGAAGGGCGAAAAAGCGGTTGGCGGTTTCGACCGAAGGGGTGCGGTTATATTCATCGAGGGCTTTCTCGATGCTATGTTGTTGGGCCAATGCCGTTACGGGGCACATTGCCAACAGAATGACAAGACAGATTATATTTTTGATCATTGGCTTTTAGAATTTCAATAGTATGAAAGCTTAATTTCACCAACTGCCCACCAAGAGGAAATCTATCAAAGCGGTGACGTCGGCGATGTCGGCGTTGCCGTCCTGGTTGCAGTCAGCGGCTTCGGTATCTATGCCGCTGGCGTTGGTGCTCAACAAGTAGTCAATCAGGGCAGTGACGTCGCTGATGTTCACCTCGCCGTCGCCGTTCACGTCACCCCGCTCATGGGCATTGGGATCAAAGCCCAGTTGCTCGTCCATCCAGGCGATGCGGTCATGGAGCCATTGTTTGAGCCACGCCACCTCGTCGGCATGATTGTCGGCAATATAGTAGTTGGGCCAGACATACCATCCCCAGCGTGGCCAGGCTTGGCTGTTGCGCGCCTCGGCACCGTGCGAGGTGAGGACGTTGGCCAGCGAGTCCACGGTTGCCATGATGCGGTCCTCGCGCAGGTTGTTGCGGCGGTATTGCGCCCAGCGGGACTTCAATGCCGCGGTGTATTCAGGACTGGTGTTGAGTTTGTGCCACCAGAAGGGAATCAATTGCTCGTCGCCCGACTGATTGAGGATGTTGTTGTTCTTGTATATCCAGGTGTCGGTGCGCCAGCCCTGGTAGTAATCGGCATTGCCGTAGGCCAGGTTCATGTCCCAAAGAACCATCTTGAATCGCTGGTCCACGCTGTCACGGCGCTTGAAGAACTTGCCGCTTAATCGGTAACCATCCACGTTGTGGCCCAGCTCCATGGCAATCTGGTAATCCACAAAGTTGGTGACGTCAATATATTTATCATATTCGTTGGTGCCACTGGGCCGATAGTTCCACAACGTCTTCTCCATCAGGTCGATGCGGCCATTGATGTAAGCCACCTGATCCTCGGTCATATCCTCATAGTCGGGTGATTTGTATTGGAAATTGATGATTTTGTTCGTGTATGGGGTGCCCGTATTGCTCACAGGGTGGTATTTGGAGATGTGCGTCACCTCGCCATCGGTGCGGTTTACCTCCATGATGTAGCCCCCGGTGAGCGCATCGCCGCTCTCGCCTGGGTCGGGCAGGTTGGTGCGGTGCTTGCCCTTGGAAACGACTTCGGTAAGGATAAAGACGCCATAGTAGGTGCCGTCAAGAAACAACTCGCAAAACCGCCCTTGGGGCGTATATTCCATCCAGGGACGTGACACCTCAAAGGCCAGCAGGTCACGCAGCATGCTCTTGTCGGCATAGGGTGCGAGCAAAGCCCAGTTGTTGTCCTTGCCCATGCCCAGGATGTTGACCTTCTTATGGGAGCCGCCTTCCTCAAGGGGTTTGTCCAGTGGGCGGAATGAGTAAGGCTTCTTGTCGCTCATGTTGAAAGACGAACTGCCGCGGTAGCGCAGTGCCACATAGCCCTCATAGTCGATGTTCTGCCCCGGGTGTGCCACTGTGTCGGCATAGTTGAGTTGACCATCGCCGTTGTGGATAATCTTCATGCGCGCTGTGATGCGCACATCACGGTCGATATACTGTCCGTCCACGTCAATCCAGACAATAGGCAGATTAGTTGACGCAAGTCTCACGTTCGTGTTATCGGGCAGATAATTGTCCCACCACGAGTTAGCGTGGGCGCTCCCTGCCAGGGTGAGCACTGCCACTGCAAGCAATAGTAGTCGTTTCATCATATAGAGGTTTTTATAAATATATAGGCTGCAAAATTACATAAAAAGTTCAGTCGTCACTCTTGATTGCCGTTTTTTGTAGCAAGCTACTTTTGGTAATTATCAAAAAAACTGGATTTATTTTAGATGTCTTCCAACGAAAGACCCCGATAAATAACTGTGTGGTTTAAGTATTTCTTGGTAGTCTTCATAAAGATGTCAGCCTTTGCTCGTAAAATAGAAAGGTCTATGTTGCGTTGTTGTCGCTTTACTTCAATGAATTCAACCCGTTGGGTAAGGTCGTCGGCTGCGATAATGCGAGGCGAGCTCTCAAACAAGGGTTGTGCTTCCCTCGTCATTGTAAGGATGCTGGTGAAGGGTGGCGGTGTAGTTGCGGGGGTGGTGGCTGAGGATTTCGTTGCGCAGGCGGGTGCGGTCGATGTGGACGTAGATTTCGGTGGTGGTAATGTTCTCGTGGCCGAGCATTTGTTGAATGGCGCGCAAGTTAGCACCACCCTCGAGCAGATGTGTGGCAAAACTGTGGCGCAGTGTGTGCGGGCTGATGACCTTGCGGATTCCGGCCATCTCGCACAGTTGCTTGACAATGTGGAAAATCATCTGTCGGGTGAGCATCGCACCACGTCGGTTCAGGAACAGAATGTCCTCGCTGCCTCGCTGAACGACCTGATGGGATCGTGTTTGTTCCATGTACAAACTAATCTGCTCGATGGCGACGGGTGAGATGGGTACCACGCGCTGCTTGTTGCCCTTGCCCTGGATGACAACGTAACTATCTTCCAAAAAGAGTTGCGATAGCTTGAGCGTCACCAATTCGCTCACGCGCAGACCGCAGCCGTAGAGCGTCTCGATGATGGCGCGGTTGCGCTGCCCCTCGGCCTTGGACATGTCGATGGCGTCAATCATGGCGTCAATCTCGCTGATGGTGAGGACCTCGGGCAAGTGGCGTCCTATTTTGGGCGTCAACAGCAGTTCGGTGGGGTCGGTGTCCATGTAGCCCTCCATGCGCAGGAACTTATAGAAACTTTTTACGCCGCTGATGATGCGGGCCTGGGACCGTGGCTGTATGCCCACATCCTTGAGTGTGCAGACAAAAGCTTCAAGATCGTCGGTAGTAGCATGCTCAATCCCCACACCAGCATCAGCAAGAAAGCGCGTAAGCTTGTCCACATCATCGCTATAGGCGGCAGCGGTGTTTTGGCTCATGCCTTTCTGCAAGGTCAGATGTGCCAGAAAACGCTGCTTTACGTTGCCTATGTCGGTAATGTCTCGCATTTATCAGTTGTTGCTGTTAGCGGAAGCCAACTAGAAACTAGGGACTAGAAACTACTTTCCCCCGAATGGTGTCGGTCAACAGGGGGTCGAAGTTGTCGCTGGCAATGACGGTGATGTCGTCACCATGAGAGGTTATCTTGAGACGGCGGTTATCGCCACCGTCAATCCAGTCGAGTCGCATTGAGAGGGTGTCGCTTTGCCAGGCAAAAGCGGCAGCACTGGTAAACGGTCGTGGAGTGCCCACCAGTTGTTCGCGGCACTCAACAATGTAGATAGGTTTCTCGTCACTGGTGGTAAATCGCCACTCGCCGCAGGCAGCAATGGCATGCTTCGTGCCTCGCAGGTCGGTCATCGTGAAAATGCGGTCATTGCCACTGCGTTCAACGACAATGGATTTCAATCCCAACAGGTTGTCATCCAGCACGATTTGTTTTCCTATCAGCTCGTTTTCCAATGGATGGGTGATGTCGCCCTGTGGCAGGTCAATAGCTGCTGTGATGGGTGGTACTGCCTTGAATTCTTTTTCCTCGTCGAGCATCGGTTCAACCAGTTTATAGTAGAGCGTGTTCAGTTCGTCGCCATAGTTGGCGGCACGACCATTGATCACGACCACCAGGTCCAATTTGGGCACCACATAGATGAGTTGGCCACCATAACCTGCAGCAAAGTAGCATTCGGCGCGAGGATGCTGTATGGACTTGGTTTGATAGCCATACCCCAGATAGTAATCATCGACATTGTAGCCTGTGAACCATGAGCGGATGGTGTGCCACATGGCGCGGAGAGCCAACATTATCTTTTCGCCCCAAGATAGCTTGACGTCTTTTTTCTCCTGTGTGCTGATGTGGCGCTGCGTCATGTCCTGAATCCACTGAGCGCTCACCAGTTGCTTGCCGTTCCATTGTCCCTGCTGCAGCATGAATTGGCCCAACTTGGCCTGACTCTCGGCATGCAGACGTAATCCCCATGCTCCAATCTCTATGCTGTCGGGCGCCAGCTCCCAGTCGCACTGGGTGATGTGGAGAGGCTCAAAAATGCGCTCCCGCACATACTCGAGCAGGGGTTTGCCCGTGAGGCGGGTGACAATCATCGCCAGCGCATGGCTGCACATCGAATCGTAGTTGAATTGCTTGCCCACATTGTGGAAATCTCCTGCAAACCAGGTGCTCAACCAGTCTTGGTCGCCCTCAAAGATGCTCAGGTCCTCTTTCCTGCCGGCTGCCATCATCAGCACGTCGCGCACGGTCAGGCTATCCAATGCGGGCGACAGGGTAGCGGGCATCTTGTCGCGCAGAAATTTGGACACCTTGTCATCGATCTTGAGCAGCCCGTCATCGACAGCGAGTCCCACCGCAAGTCCTGTTACCGTTTTGCTGGCACTGTAGAGCGTGTGGACATCGGTCGCCTGATAAGGAGCGAAATGCTTTTCGGCGATGACCTTGCCATGACGCAGAACCATTAGGTGATGGACATCTACATCAGGCAGGGTGGTCAGATGATAAAAGAAACGGTTGAGCAACCAACTGGATACGCCCTCGTTCTCGGGTGTGGAACGGGGTAACTCGCCCACCTGAGCCATGGCCGAAAGGCAGCACGGCAGCAAACACAATATGAAGCAGGCGCGTCTTATCATTGGATGGTGAAAGGAATGGTTGCGGGTTTGGAATTGGGATAAGTGTCGCAGATGGTCACCTCGTTCTTACTGAAGTCAAAGACGTATGTCATGCCGCTAATCCAGTCCACGTAATGGACGCGAACCTCCAACATCGTTGGCGAGATCCATGCATAGGCCGCTGCTGCTGTGAAACCATGTTCAAATCCCTGCATGCGGTTGATGGCATTGATGGAGTAATAGGGTAGACCAGTCAAGGAACTGTAATACACCCACTCATTGTGCGATGCGGCCAAGATTTCAGTGTTGTCATTATCATCCACAAAGGTTAATAAATAACCGTTGAACTTGGTCCGGATTAAATCGTCATAAAAACCTTTCTTGTTGAGTCCGTCATCAATGGTTACCAATTTCAGACCATAGCGGTTGTGCTCCAGTTTTAGTTCACGGCCCTCAATAGAAATTCCTATGTTGTATTTCTTGCCTTTTGGTAATTTCAATGCTGCTGTGGCGCACAGTTTTTCCAGCTTTTTCTGCAATTTGTTTTCGGGCTTTAGAGCAGAATTCTTCATACCAGGCATCAGCTGGTTCCAAATGCATGACAGTTCCTCATGTCCGTAGAGTTTCATGCCCAAAATGACCACCACGAGGTCTTCTTGTGGCACTACTACGGTGTATTGCCCCATAGCACCGTCGGCACGGAAGGAGCCTGGCCATTTGCTTTGCCACACTTGATAGCCGTAGCCCTGGTTGCCGTCGGTGGGCGGGACAGTGGTCTTGGCACCACCATCGATGAGGCGTGAGCAGGCAGTAGTTACATATTCTGCGCTGACGAGTTGCTGGCCGTCCCAATTACCTTTGTTCAGTAGCAGCAGGCCCAGTTTGGCCATCGTCTCGGCTTGGACGCGCAGTCCCCAACCGCCTGTGTTGATGCCGTCGGGGCTGGTCTCCCAGTCGGCCACGGTGATGTGCATAGGAGCGAACAGTTTCTTTTGCAAGTACTCCAGCATGGTGCATCCCGTCACGCGCTGCACGATGGCGCTGAGCATGAAGGTGCACATCGAGTCATACTGGAACAGGCTGCCCGGTTTTTCGTCCACGGGTTTGGCCAGCCAGTCCTTTACCCAGTCCATGCTGTTGTTGCGCATGGTCCAGTCGGGTTTCACGCCCGATGCCATCATCAGCAGGTCACGCACGGTCATGTCAGCCATATTGTCGCTCACTCGGTCGGAGCGCTTATCGGGGAAGAAGGTCATTACTCTGTCAGTAAGACGAAGTAGGTTCTCGTCGATGGCAATCCCCACGGCAAGCGCGGTAAACGTCTTGCTGGCCGAGTAGAGCGTGTGGCTGTCCTCGGCGCGGAAGGGAGCGGGGTGCATCTCGGCAACCACTTTGCCGTGGCGCACTACCATCACGTGGTGGATATCACACTCGGGCAGCGCTAACAGCGAATCCATCATGTTGATTACCGCTTGAGTGCTGATGCCTTCGGCTGCGGGCGTGCTGCGGGGCAGATCGCCCGTCTGTGCTGCCAACATCAGCGGCAGCAATGCCAGTAATAAGAGCAATTGACGTTTCATAGTGCTTTACTGATAGTTGTTGAGGGCTTGTTCGAGTTCGGTGCGGATGAGGGTTTTCAGTTCTTTGGGTTCCAGCACTTCGATGCTGGCGCCGTGTGACATGAGTTCCTCTTTCAGATCATAGGTGATGCGCATCTTGTAGGTGAAGATGGAATAGTTGTCATGTACTTCCTCCTGTTGGGAACTGTGCAACGGCAGGGCACGGAAGTATTTAGCCTGAGTTGGCTCCACGCGCAGGACAATACGCTTTGCACTGTTCTGGTTGGTGATGATGCCGAAGCAGTCTTTAAAGAATTCAGCAGGATTGATGTTATCGGGCATGATAAAAGTGTCCTGCAACAAGTTGAGGTTACTCATGCGGTCCAGTGAGTAGGTCTTGATTTGTCCATCGTTGACATTTAGACCGATGACATACCACAATTGCTTGAAAATTTTGACGAAGTAAGGCTCCAGTATGGTGCCATCGGTGGTGCGAGCTCGTGTATAGCTCTTGTAGGAAAACCGGATGCGGCGGTTCTGCTTTAGCGCGTCAATAATCACGGGCAGGTGTTCGCGGGCCGATGGAACGTTCTCGAGCATGATGCGGCTGCTGATGTCGTGGGCATTGCTCAATGTGCCGCTCATCGACAGCGAGTCGACCAGCCATGACCGTAATCGGGCATGGCTCTCTCCATCAGAGTCGTCAATGTAGTATTCAAAGGTGGACTTGTCGCACTGGATGTTGATGTCAAACATCTCTTCCACGCCGTCACGGTAATGGAAGAACGTGCGCCGCGCCAGTGGTTTGCCCTCGCTGATATCGCTGCGCAGCCAAGCGTCATTCAGATCCTTGAGGGTGATGCGCCCGTAGCGGCTGATGGTGTCCACCAGCCACACGTAGCGATTGATCAGATTGCGGGCCATATTTTTAGGCTTTAGGGATCTAACACTTAACGCCTCTTAATGAGTAGCGCCAGACCAATCATGGTCAAGGCAGCATTCAGCAACAGCAACTCAAAGCCGAGGGTGTAGTCATATTGGTTTTTCAGCCACATCTGGATGAAGAAGCTCAGAATAGGAGCGGCGATGCACACAATGGGCACCAAACGGTCGCGAACCGGTTTCTTGCACATCATGCCGAAGGCAAACAGGCCTAGAATGGGACCATAGGTGTAGCTGGCTAGGGTATAGACCATCTTGATAGCGCTGTCGTTGTTCAGTGCGTAGAAAACAAGAATGATGAGTCCCATAACCACTGCCATGCCGATATGGACGAGGCGGCGTGTACGTGCCAACTGGGCCTCTTCCTGCTTTTTGTCACTCTCCAGAATGTCAACGGTGAATGAGGTGGTCAATGCGGTCAGGGCCGAGCCTGCTGCCGAATAACCGGCTGCTATCAGTCCTAGTACAAACAAGATTAGCATGATAACGGGCATCGAACTGTCCTGTGCCACCATGCCGAAGAGGGCGTCGTTCTTTTCGGGCATTTCAATGCCGGCGTGACGGGTGTACATCACCAGCAGGGTACCCAGGACGAGGAACAGGCCCACCACAAAGATTTGGGTGATACCGCTCACGATAAGGCCCTTTTTAGACTCTGCCACGTTCTTGCTGGCAAGGGTGCGCTGCATCAGGTCCTGGTCAAGGCCGGTAGTGGCAATGACCATGAAAATGCCTGCGATGAACTGTTTCCAGAAGTAGGTGCCCTCTTTGGGATTATCAAAGAAGAAGATGCGTGACGTGTCGTCGGCTGCGATGGCCTTGACCATATCGCTAGCGCCATATCCCAAAGCACGGGCAATGAAGACGATGCACAGTACCACCGACAGAATCAGGCAGAAGCTTTTCAAGGTGTCGGTCCAGATAACCGTCTTGACACCACCCTGCAGTGTATATAGAAAGATGAGGGCGATGGTTACAATCACGTTAAACACAAACGGGATGTGTAACGGCTCGAACACAAGCATCTGCAACGTTACACACACCACAAGGAAACGCACGGCAGCGCCCAGCATCTTGCTGATGAAGAAGAACCAAGCGCCACTCTTGTGGGTGTTGCCGCCAAAACGCTGTTCCAAGTAGCCGTAGATTGACACCAGATTACGCTTGTAGAACAACGGTAACAGCACATAGGCAATCACAAAATAGCCCACGGCAAAGCCGAGCACCATCTGCATGTAACTGTAGCTTGACCCGACGACATAGCCAGGAACCGAGATGAATGTCACGCCCGAGATGGGCGCACCCAGCATGGCGATGGCGACAATGAACCATGGTGCCTGACGGCCGCCACTCAGGGCCGTTGCCGTGTCGCTCTTGCGCGATGCGGCCCATGAAATGATAAAGAGCAGGATAAAATAGCCAACTATCGTGGCGAGTACAATCCAGGGAGTCATATTTGTAGTCTAGAGATTAGTGTTTAAAGCTTAGGGAGTTATTCGTCGTAGAGGAGGTAGGGCTTGCGTTGGACTTTGAAGAGTTCCACGTCACCTTGCCATGTGGCTTTGATTTCGTCTGCGCTCTTACCCTCGGCAATCATTTGGCGCACGCGGGTGGTGCCCATCAGCAGGTCAAAGAAGTTGCTCTTGAGGTAGAACTGGTGGCCACCTTTGGTCAGATTGCGGTAAGCGTCAATGACATACTCCAGATTGATGCCCTTGGCAATGACTTTCTCGGCATCCAGGTTGTGAAGATCCACGCCATGGCACAGCTTGTCCATTTGAGGTGGGGTCTTGGCGCCAAAGCGGCTTGTGGGCGTGAATTCAAAGGCATAGCCAGTCATGTCAGGATGGCCATAGACCTGGAAAGGCCAGTCGGTACCGCGGCCCAGACTCACCGTCGTGCCCTCGAAATAGCACATCGAGGGGTAGAGGTAGATGGCGAGCATATTGGGCAGGTTGGGGCTCGGGGCGATGGGCAGCGTGTAACGGGTCTGGTGGGTATAGTTCAAACAGGTAATCACCGTGAGGTCACACTTTTTGCCATCCTTGAGCCACTTTTCTCCGTTGGCCATCTGTGCCAGTTCGCCCAACGTCATGCCGTGGACAGTGGGGATGGGCAGGCGGCCCACACCCGATTTGAGCGACATGTCCAGAATGGGACCGTCAACATACATGCCGTTGGGGTTGGGGCGATCCAGTACCATGAACTGCTTGTCGTAGGTCACGGCGGCATCCATCAGGTTAATCATCGTCACATAGTAGGTGTAGAACCTTAGGCCCACATCTTGAATGTCGGTCACGATGATGTCGATGCTATCCATCACCTGTCGGCTGGGCATGGGTGACTTGCCATCATAGAGCGATGCGATGGGAATGCCCGTCTTTTCGTCAACACTGCTCGACACGTGTTCTCCGGCATCGGCATTGCCACGAAATCCGTGCTCTGGCGAGAATATCGTCACCACATTCACTCCGTTCTCCAGCATCAGGTCCAGGGTGTGCTTGTCGCCCACCATGCCCGTTTGGTTACTCAACAAGGCGACGCGCTTGCCCTTGAGCAGCGGGACATACTTGCTGGTGCGGGCGGCTCCCAGCACCACTTCTCCGTTAGTGACGGAACCTTGTTTAGTGGTGGTCGATTGGGTAGTGGCTGTGCCGCTGCCGTTTGTTCTGTTGGCAGAGCAGGCGTTAAGCGTTGTCATGGACGTCAACGATAGCCACATCGTCAGCATCAGTAGGGAAATCTTGGTTATCTTCATATTTTTATTCAGATATTGTTTTAACTTGCAAAGATAATGCAAGCAGAGCGTAGTGCCAAACAAAAATGACTTTTTTGTTTGGCACTACGATGTCGCTGCCTGCTTGGCTGCCGGTAGTTATACTGCAGGCTGTATGGAATAGCAAAAACACTATTGCTTATCCAAATTGTCATCATCATAAGCCGGAATATTTCGACATAATAACGGAAAGATTTGTAACTTTGTGGCATAATTCAAGTTTAGAGTTTAGTGAGATTTTTGCTTCTGGCAAAAACCAAGTTTTTGAAGGTGATTCTGATGAAAAGATATAGATACTTGCCTATCTTTCTGTTGGTTGTCCTGTCGTTGTGTTCGATGACGAGCCATGCAGGTCGTTTTGTCGCAGATTCGGTCAAAGTGGATGGGCACATGAGGCAATTCGTCATGTACCTGCCCGACGGCTTACGGCCCGATGCCCCCTTGGTGTTTTTGCTGCACGGCTATGGGGCAGGCATTCGGCGTGAAAACATCATGATTGGGCCCGCAGATAGTCACCACTTTGCCGTCTGTATTCCTCAAGGACTGAAAGACCCGCAAGAACAACCCAGCTGGAACGTGGGCTATCCTTTCCAGCAAGGGTGGAAAGTCGATGATGTCAAGGCCTTGTGCCGCATTGCCCGCCATGTCCAAAAGCGCTATCATTTGAGCCGAAACAACACTTTCCTGACTGGCATGTCCAATGGTGGTGAGATGTGCTATCTCATGGCCTATAGCAAGCAAAATGTTTTCAAAGCCGTCGCTCCCATTGCAGGCTTGACTATGGCCTGGATGTATGAGCAATTAGAAGCCCCACATCCCATCCCCCTCATGGAAATCCATGGCACCGAGGATCGCGTCTCGGAATGGACGGGCGATTTGGGAAACAGCGGCGGCTGGGGCGCCTATCTGCCCGTCCCGGTTGCCATCGGCTACTGGGTGGCCAAGAACCGTTGCACCCATGAGGAAACAGAGCGTGTCGAGAGTCGGCAAGGCGAGAACGGGCATCCCGTCATCAAGCACCGCTTTACTGGCGGGCCAACGGGTTGTGAGGTGTGGCTCTACGAGGTCGTTGGTGGCGTTCACAGTTGGCATGCTGACGATATTGACACTGGCGAGGAAATCTGGCAATTCTTCTCCCGATATATCCAATAATGTTGGCGCGACCTCTTTAGAATTGGCATTGGAATTCATTCTATTTAAGGCTAATTTGTGGTTGTGAAAGCTGTGCAAATCCGGAGTGCTACTCCCGATTTGCAATGTAAATCCGAAGTAGTACTTCAGATTTGCACGACTTAAATGCAATAAAATCAGCGGATTAGCATTTTAAGGCTTCAAATTTTTTTGGTGTTATCATTGAAATGAAGTAACTTTGTGGCGATTCATGGCGCAGGGGCCACAACGGTGACTCTAAAACGCCATGAACGTTCTTTGATTTATAAAAAGCGTTTATTTGCGCTTTGTTCTATGCTTCTCAAAAACTTCACAACGACTATAATCGGTCTAACGTTGCTTGTCTTACCTATTTGGGCAGCGAAGGCCCCTGAGAAGCGGGATGGGCACGAAATAAGGCTCTCACGCTATTTTATACCAACAAACCCGCCGCAGCCCCAGTGAGCCAGCACACGGCAAAACTAAAAACCATTGTGCTTATGAAAACCAGAACCCTGTTAAGAACCCTCGCACTACTTTGTCTCCTGCTATGCTCCGCACTTGCCGCCCACGCCTACGACTTCATGGTCAACGGCATCTACTACAATATCAATGGTGATCAGGTTTATGTCACTTATCAAATGAATTCGTCTACCTATCCTTATAGTAGTAATTATAGTGGCGATATTACAATTCCCGAAAAAGTTATAAACAACGGTAAGACATATACTGTGACAGCTATTGGTGATCATGCATTTTATAATTGTTATAATGTTAAAAGTATAACAATGCCAAATACCATTAAGAGAATCGAGGATTCTGCATTTAATAAGTGCTACAATATGACAAGCATAACAATGGGCAACTCTATTGATTCTGTCGGTATAGCATTTAACGGATGTAGTGGACTTAGAAGCATTTGTATTACAGATTTGGCAGCATGGTGTAAGATTGAATTTAAGAGCAATCCTCTTTCTCAAGCGCAACATTTATATCTGAATGGAATAGAAATACAGGGCCATATCGAAATACCAAGTTCAGTTAATTATATTGGAGAAAGGGTGTTTAGCGGTTGGAAAAGTATGACTAGCGTTACAATCCCTAATTCCGTCAAATCTATTCATCGTTCTGCTTTTTCCGACTGCACAAGTCTATCTTCTGTAAATATCCCTAATTCAGTTCTTGCCATTGGTGATTATGCGTTCAGTAACTGCTATAGTTTAGCCTCTTTTAGTATAGGCAATTCTGTCACAACAATTGGTGATTTAGCGTTCGAGAACTGTAGTGGATTGTCAAATGTCATTATACCAAATTCAGTTACTTCTATTGGTAAACAAGCATTTGCTAATTGTTTAGGGTTGACTTCTGTTGATATCGGGAAATCTGTTATAACTATCGGTGAAAATGCTTTTAGAGCATGTGAGTCAATTAAAAGAGTTAACATTTCCGATTTAGCGGCTTGGTGTATGATTGAATTTAATGGATATGCGTATGCTAATCCTCTTTACTATGCTCGCAACTTATATTTGAATGGTTCGTTGGTAACAGATATAGTAGTGCCTAATTCCGTTACAAATATTGGTGATTATGCGTTTATAAATTGCGAGAGTTTGAAGAGTATATCTATCCCTAATTCAGTTATTAGCATTGGTGTCTATTCATTCAACAAATGCGAAAACTTGAGGAGTGTTATAATGGGGAGCTCTGTTAAAACGATTGAGAATCTCGCATTTAGCCACTGTGTAAATTTGAGTGATCTAATTATCGGCGAGTCTGTAGAAACTATCGCTCTTGGAGCATTTACGGATTGTAGGAGCATACGTGAATTAGTCATACCCAATTCCGTATTATATATTGAAAAAGGCGCTTTTTCCAGCTGTAGTTCATTGCAGACAATCGTTTTCGGTAATTCTATAGAAATAATTGGACAAGAAGCATTTCATTATTGTCGAGAGTTATCAGATGTTCTTATACCGAATTCTGTAATTGAACTTGGCTATGAATCATTTGCAAGTACGGGTATAAAAAGTGTTAGAATTGGAAAGTCTGTTACTAATATAGGCGAGTACGCATTCTCTTCATGTCCCTATTTATCAAATATTTCTGTCGACGATCACAACACGAAGTATGATTCTCGAAATAATTGTAATGCAATCATAGAGACAAGTAGTAATACACTTGTTGTTGGATGCAAGAATACGGTAATACCCAATACAATTTTGATAATTGGAGCGAGTGCATTTTATGGATGTAGTGGGTTGACTAGAATCACTATTCCTTTATCTGTTCATCGAATAGTGGAAGATGCATTTAGAGGTTGTAATTTAAGTAACGTTATTTGTGAGAATAATACGCCACCAACAATTCAATATAGTTATGCTTTCGATAATGCAGCATACGATAATGCCATTTTATCTGTTCCAGCAAATGCTTTAAACACATATATGAACACTAACTATTGGTCGTTATTTAAGCATTTTAAAGAAGGGACTGACCCTGTTGATATAAGTATTAATTCGCCAGAGATAGGCCCGACGAGTTTTGTCATAAATGTGGATAAAGGCTATACTAATATTACAGAAACTTATTTGTTGTTTGATGGCTCTACATATCATCAATCTTATGTAACGGGACTCCAGCCAGAATCACAACATAATACATCTTATGTTATTGAAACGGCAAGTGGAAATATCTATTCTCCGAGGATTTTTACTACTCCTGCGTTGTCGATGACGGCTAAGGCGGCGGATATGGTTACCAATAGGGATGCGAGGTTGATGGCGGAGACGAATATGGCAGACATCGAGACGAGTTGCGGCTTTGAGTGGAGACGCTATGACGCGCCCGAGGAGATGCCAAGTGCCAAGGTCTATTGTCCCGTGTATGGCGGCGTCATGGCTGGCACGTTGAAGAACATGAGCGAGAACGTCTATTACAAGTACCGTCCGTTCTACAAGTCAAGCGCTGGCAACGAGTACTACGGCGACTGGGTAGCCTTTATCACCGCTGACGCTGGCGTGGAGTTTGATCCCGTGGTCTATACCTATAACTCCCCCGCTGTGACGCAGACCGAAGCGACCTTGCAGGGCGTAGCCTTGCGCGGCTCGGAGGCAATCACCGAGCAGGGTTTCGAGTACTGGAAGACCGGCAATACCAAAACGCTGACCGCCGCCAACGAGGTGACCAAGGTGACGGCCAATGGCGAACGTATGAGTAAGACCGTCGAAGGCCTGCAGGCAGGGACGAAATACACCTTCCGCGCCTATGCTATTGCCGGTGGCGAGACGACCTACGGCAAGGAGGTCCAGTTTGTCACCAAGCCCAGCAGAATGGACGTGAACCTTGACGGCGAAGTCAATATTGCCGATGTGAACAAGGTGATTGAATTCATCCTTTCGGGCAATGTGAACACTGTGGGTGACGTGAACAACGACGGCGAGGTAAACATCGCCGACATTAACGCCATCATCAGAGCCATCCTCAGCAACTAACAAATGCAAGTTTTTAAAGTAGCCGCGCTACTTTAAAAACTTGAGGTTTAGAGTTTAGAGTCTAGTGTCTAAAGAGAAAGAGGATGTGTCATAATTCGTCTCTGGATTTTCAATCGGCCTAACGGCCGAAAAATTAAACAAAATTATAAATATAATTAAACCAATAAGTTGATTTATTTAATTTTTATACAAATTTTTGCTTAATTTCTCGA
>JAEEGL012281084.1_pt1 | contig 14925 bp, 13 predicted proteins | sample 9134231 | NCBI WGS metagenome assembly JAEEGL01 (sample SAMN16246548, study PRJNA631951) | gut metagenome | biome: gut microbiome; feature: rumen; material: fiber-attached | host: Bos | place: Iran: Karaj | collected 2018-10
CTAATATTAATTTGGAAGCATTTAAATTAATCTGCTCGTTCTATTTTAATAATGTAGATGAAGTATACAAAGATGAGTACGCAATTTCAAATGAAAAAAAGAGTATCTTAATTGAGATTGGTAGGCTAAAAGCAGAAACCTATAATCAAATAATAGAAATGTATAATAATCAAGATTACTCTAATGAAATACATAAAAAATATTTTGAAAATAGTTTTATAGATTTTAAGGACATTAAGCTCGATAGTATGACGAAAATAATTCTCACTGATGTGTTGAATTTTAATAAAATTAGTGATTATGATAAAATTGAATATGTACTGAAATATTATAATGATAATATATACGATGATATGATATATGAAAAAATAGTAGATTATTTACTTTATCATAATGAATATGAAATCGATAAAGATATATTAAAAGAAATACTAAGACATAATAAAAACATTAAGAAAAATGTTGATGTCATAGTAGCTAAAAAAGCAATATTAGATTTTAACGATATATGCATCATATTAGATAAAGATGAGGAGTTTTCTAAAATCATCAATCCATCAGGTGAAAATGTACATTTAAGCTCTAAAAAATATTCGGAAGAATTTGTTAAATTAATAATTCAATTATTTGAACCTTTAGATACTTATAGACCTATTTCAAAAGGCAAGTACTATAGCATTAAAATTAAGAGAGAAAAAAAAATAATGTATCATTACTGAACATCAATATAAATAAATATGGGATATTTTTCAATAGTAGAATAAATATAATAAAAGATAAATAATTGCAAATAAAAGAATAAAAACTTTTTGAATGTTATATGTTTTTGTAATTGTAGTAACTAGTGTATATAAAATACTAGTTACTTTTATTTGAATGCATATGGGTATTTATATAGCAATATCAAAATATAGTTTGACATTTGTTTTTGCTTGTCATAAAATAATTATGTTTTGAGGTGGGTTATGGAATATATTAACGTACATGATATTAGTGAAAAATGGGATGTTAAAGAAAGAAAAGTAACACAGTTATGTCGTGATGGACGTATAGCTGGTGCAAGAAAGATTAATGGGGAATGGATGATACCTAGTGATGCTAACGCTCCACTAGATATGAGAACTAAAGAATATGATGATATTACTAGCGGTAAAGTGGAGTATTCATCTAATAGCTCTAATAGAGTAGTAGATGCTTTTAGAGAAAAATATAAGAAAGATCCTAGTTATACTACATTTACTCCTTATAGAGTTTGTCCTCTTGGAGCACATGTAGATCATAACTTAGGTAAGATAACAGGATTTGCTATCGATAAAGGTATTCATATCGCTTACTCTATTAAACAAAATGGTATTGTCGAATTAGAGTCACTACAGTTTCCTAAACGTGCACAGTGGCATGTTAATGAAACTCCTAAAGATAAAGAAGGAGACTGGGCAGATCATTTAAGAGGAGCAACTCTTGCTCTTGCTAAAAGATATCCACTAAGATATGGAATAAGTGCTGTAATAGATGGAGAACTTCCAATTGGAGGGCTTTCTAGTAGTGCAGCAGTAATAATAACATTTATTAATGCATTATCATTTATAAATGGTATTAAATTATCTAAAGAAGAAATGATAGATTTAGCTAAAGAAGCAGAAAACGTTTATGTTGGTGTTTCTTGTGGAAGACTAGATCAATCTTGTGAAGTATATTCACTTAAAGATCATCTATTATTTATGGATATGAAAGATAATAGTTATGAACTTATTGAAACACCAAAAACAATGAAACCATTTGTTATTGGTATATTCTTTAGTGGTTTAGAAAGAAGCTTAGCTTCTTCTAAATATAATATGAGAACAGATGAACTTAGAAGTGCTGCATATGAGCTAAAAGCATTAAGCGGAATGGAATATGGTAAGTTTAATGAAACTAACTTAAGAGATGTACCATATGAAGTATTTCTTAAATATAAAGATAGACTTCCAGAAAACTTTAGAAAAAGAGCAGAACACTTCTATGATGAAAATAGAAGAGTAGAAGAAGGAGTTAAAGCTTATAGAGATGGAGATATAGAAAAGTTTGGTAAACTTGTTACTGAATCTGGTTATAGCTCTATCTATAAGTGGGAAACTGGTTCTGATGAATTAAAAACATTATATGAACTATTAAAAGACTGTGAAGGAGTATATGGTACTAGATTTTCTGGAGCAGGCTTTAAAGGATGTACACTTGCCTTAATAGATCCAGAAAAGGCAAATGACGTGGAAGAAGAAGTAGGAAGAGCATATGTTAAGAAATATCCTAATCTAAAAGATAAGTATTCTTCACATATCTGTCATACTGCAGATGGAGTAAAATTATGAAATGTATTATACTAGCAGCAGGATATGCTACAAGATTATATCCTTTAACAGAGAACTTTCCTAAACCATTATTAGATATCAATGGTAAAACAATACTTGATTATCTAATAGATGATTTAGAAGAAGAAAATAATATTGATAAATATATAGTAGTAACTAATCATAAATTCTTTAATATATTTAAAGATTGGGCTAAGAAAAATGATAAGATAGTAGTTCTTGATGATGGTACTACTAATAATGATAATAGATTAGGAGCAGTTAATGATATTAAGTATGCTATAGGTAAACTTAATATTAATGATGACTGTTTAGTAGTAGCGGGAGATAACTTATTAGACTTTAGTCTAAATAGTTTTATTAACTATTCTAAAGAAAAGAATGCTACTTGTATAATGAAATATAAATTAGATGATATAAATAAATTAAGAAGAACTGGTGTTCTTGAAATAGATAATGATGATAGAGTTATAAATATGGAAGAGAAACCACAAGAACCTAAATCTAATTATGCTTGTCCACCATTTTATTTTTATAAAAAAGAAGATATTAATAAAATAGATGAAGCATTAAAAGATGGTTGTGGTTATGATGCACCAGGATCATTTATTTCATGGCTTTGTAAAAAGACTAATATTTATTCTTATACAATGCCCGGAAATAGATATGATATTGGTAACTTAGAAAGCTTAGAAGAAGCTAAAAGATTATATAAGGGAGTAAAGAGATAATGAAGACTAAAGTTGATTTAAAAAATAAAACAATACTAGTAACTGGTAGTGCTGGTTTTATTGGATTTTATTTATCTAAAAGATTACTTGAAGAAGTAGAGGGAGTTAAAGTAATTGGATTTGATTCTGTTAATGATTATTATGATGTTAAACTTAAAGAATATAGATTAGATATATTAAGTAAGTATGATAATTTTACTTTTATAAAAGGTAATTTAGCAGATAAGAAACTAATAGATAAAATATTTAAGAAATATAAATTTGATGTAGTAGTTAATCTAGCTGCTCAAGCTGGAGTAAGGTACTCAATTGATCATCCAGATGTATATATAGAATCAAATTTAATTGGATTCTATAACATACTTGAAGCATGTAGATATAATCCAGTTGAGCATCTAGTTTATGCGTCAAGCTCTAGTGTCTATGGTGGTAATACTAAAGTACCGTTCTCTACAGATGATAAAGTAGATAATCCAGTTAGTTTATATGCAGCTACTAAAAAGAGTAATGAGCTTTTAGCACATGCTTATAGTAAGCTTTATAATATACCAAGTACTGGTTTAAGATTCTTTACTGTATATGGTCCAGCAGGAAGACCAGATATGGCATATTTTGGATTTACTAATAAATTAATAAAAGGGGAAACAATTAAGATATTTAACTATGGTAATTGTAAAAGAGATTTTACTTATGTAGATGACATAGTTGAAGGAATAATAAGAGTAATGAAGGGTGCTCCAGAGAAGAAAAATGGAGAAGATGGTTTACCACTTCCTCCATATGCTGTATATAATATTGGAAACTCTAATCCAGAGAACTTACTAGACTTTGTTAATATCTTACAAGAAGAATTAGTTAAAGCAGGAGTTCTTCCTAAAGATTATGATTTTGAATCACATAAAGAGCTTGTTCCAATGCAAGCAGGAGACGTTCCAGTAACTTATGCTGATACAACTCCACTAGAAAAAGATTATGGATTTAAACCAAGTACTTCTCTTAGAAAAGGATTAAGAGAGTTTGCAAAGTGGTATAAAGAGTTTTATATGAAAGGGGATAAATAATATGAAAGTAGCAGTAGCAGGAACAGGATATGTTGGTTTATCACTAGCAACACTTTTATCTCAAAAACATGAAGTAGTTGCTCTTGATGTAATAGAAGAAAAAGTAGAAAAGATAAATAATAGGATTAGTCCTATTAAAGATGAGTACATTGAAAAGTTCTTTAGAGAGAAAGAACTAAATTTAAAATGTACTCTAGATTATAAAGAAGCATTTGAAGGAGCAAGATTCGTTATAATTAGTACACCTACTAATTATGATGAAAAAACTCATTACTTTGATACTTCTAGCGTTGAAGATGTAATAAAGAAAGTAATTGAAGTAGATTCTCCTGATACAGTTATGGTAATTAAATCTACAATACCAGTTGGATTTGTAGAAAGTATGAAAGCAAAATATAATATAGATAATATTTTCTTCTCTCCAGAATTCTTAAGAGAAGGAAAAGCTCTATATGATAATTTATATCCATCAAGAATAATAGTTGGAGAAAAATCTAAAAGAGCTGAAGAGTTTGCATTTCTTTTATCTGACTGTGCTATCAAAGAAGATATTCCAGTTAAGTATATGAATAGTACTGAAGCAGAAGCAGTTAAATTATTTGCAAATACATTCTTAGCACTTAGAGTAAGTTATTTTAATGAACTTGATACTTATGCTGAATTAAAAGGACTTAATACTAAAGATATTATTGATGGAGTATGTTTAGATCCTAGAATAGGTGATTATTATAACAATCCATCTTTTGGATATGGTGGATACTGTTTACCAAAAGATACTAAACAGTTACTAGCTAACTATAAGAACGTTCCTCAAAACATGATTAAAGCAATAGTAGATGCTAATGAAACAAGAAAAGAACATATTGCTAATATGGTTATGGCAAGAAAGCCAAGCGTTGTAGGAATATATCGTCTAACAATGAAAGCTGGAAGTGATAACTTTAGAGCAAGTGCTATACAAAGCGTAATTGAGAAAATTGCTAAAAAAGGTGTAGCAATTCAAATATATGAACCTACTATCAAAGAGGATTTATTTGAAGGATATGTTGTTGAACATGATTTAGATGAATTTAAAAATACTAGTGACGTTATAATAGCTAATAGACTAGATGAAGAAATAGAAGACGAAATAGATAAGATATATACAAGAGATATATTTAGAAATAATTAGAGAAACTACTTAGTAGTTTCTTTTTTTTGAGTCAAATATATTTACATATATTAACCTATATGTTAATATATATACGAATGGAAGATTACAACTTGATAATAATACGTACTAAAACATTTGATAAGACATACAAAGATATAAAAAAACATAATAAAGAGTTCTCCAATCTATTAAAAATTATTGATATTATTGAAAACTCTAATTCGTTTAAAGAATTATGTGGATTACCGCAAGTTAACATGTATGGGTTTGAAAGACTTAAGCATGATAAAAGTGATTATTATTCATTTAATCTTTCTAAATCTGGAGGAAAAATAAGGTTGATAGTTAAACCTGAAAATGACAATGAAATAATATTATTTTTAATTAAAATTAGTTTTAATCATTATGATGATTTTGATCCAAAGAGGGTGATGTATTATGAAGAATAGAATGAATAAATTTGGTATAGAACTAGGTGAATTATTAAACTACCAAAATATTAGTATTAATGAATATGCTGAAAGAATAGGAACTAGTCCTAAGAACTTAATAGATATTATTGATGGTAAAGTATCATTATCTTTTAATATTCTTTGTAATATTTCATTTATATCAAATATACCGGTGGATTATATTACTAATGTAGAAGAAAGTTTTGCTATTGATAATCGTATTAATGAATATATTAAAAGTGAAAATATTTCTATAAGGCAATATATTAATAAGTTTAAATATAAAGAATTAAAAGAGAAATATCATCTAGTTTATACTAATGACTTAAATGACTACAGTATTGCTAGAAGTATATTTAAATACTTAAGAATTACTGATCCAAAAATGATATATAAAGACAATAATCATATCTTCTATAAAAGTAATAATGATAAACCAGAATTATTAGCATTATGGCTAGAAAGATGTAATAGACTAACAGAGAAACAAGTAATAGGAAATTATAAAAAAGATAATATAGACATTCTTGTTGATTATATTGAAAAAGAAGCTAGGCAAGGTAGATTTAATAAAAAAGAAATAACTGACATGTTTAATAAATATGGAATATATTTTGTTATTGAAGATGATTTAAGTGGTTCAAAGATAAGAGGAGCATTTAAAGTATGTAATAATAAACCATATATATTTATTACTACTAAGCATAAGAGATTAGCTGATATTTACTTTTCTTTACTTCACGAATTAGCTCATTGTAAGAGTGATTTTAATAGAGCAAAGAATGGAAGTATAGTTAGTTATTTAGATGATACTTTAAGTGATGATTATGAATTAAGAGCAGATAAAACTGCACTTAATTGGATGATTAAAGATCAAGAATATAATTCTATTATTAAAAGTAAAAAGTATGAATATAAAAACATGACATTTTTAGTATATAGATTAGCATTAGATGGAATAATTAAATTTGATTCAAGTATGTATCAAAAATATAATAAACAAATAAAAGATAATAAATAATCATAGTTTTTATTACTATTATATGTTTTAATATTACTAGAGTAATAATATATGAGGTGTATTATGTTTAATAATGATTCAAATAGAATGGGTATAAGTGATGATGAATATAATGCTAAATATGATTCAGCAGGATATAGAAAACCTATGTTTTCAACTAATGAAAATGTTGAGGATGAAGATGGAAGAACTGTAGTAATGTCTAGTGGACCAGTAAATCCATTAATAGGTAGAATAATAACAATAGTAGTTATTGTAGGTATCATTTTTTACTTATCAAGCTGGAGCTCAATGTTTAGTCCTAAAAATATTTCTAATAATAATAAGTGTGTAAATGAAGTAAAAAATTATTTAGAAAAGAAATATAATTTTACTGATTTAAAAATATCAAAAGCTAGTTGTAATGTTAATGAAGGGAATTATTACTTTGTAGGTACTATTGATAATAAAAGAGTATTTGTTGATTACATAAACGGAGTATTTACTGATGATTATGAGTTAGATAATATTTTAAAAGATCTTAAAACATATTTAAAAAATAAATATGACTTAGATATATTTGAATTAACTCTTAGTAAAAAAAGATTTGAAAAAGTATTTGAAAGCAATAATTATACTGATATATTAGATAATAATGAAGTTAAAATATATGTTAGAGATATGAATATTAATAAAGATCTTGGATATTTCTTTATAGAAAATAATGTAAAATTATCTAATATATATTATTTTAAATCTCAAGCTGATTATAAAATTAATAATTTAGAAAGACATCATAGATATCCATTATATGTTTCTAAAAGTATCCAAGTAAAAGAGAAACATATGAATATTTCTCAGTATGATAAGAAAGAACTAGGAGGAGTTATTTTAGTATTTGCTGGAACTAAATATGATAGTGATAATCATATAGAAGTAGAAACTGTTGATAGTAACTGTTACACAGTTAATTATGATGGATTTAAAGCTCTTAGTACAGAAGATATGGTATATAGTGGTAATAACTTTTATATAATAAGTGATTCAAATAAGGATATTACTGTAAATGGAGAAAAACTAAACTTTATATCAGTTGGTGCTGAAGGATATAAAGCTGATACTAGGGTAGGACCCAAAACTAAAATATGTTTTGAAGAGTAGATAACAAAAAGAAATCTTGAAGATTTCTTTTTTTGTCGATTTTTGTCGAAAAATGTCGAAAAATGTCGAAAAATTTAACAACAATATAATTAGTATGATTTAATAGTACTAGAGTAGGTGATTAAATGAAAAAAATATTAACTAGTATTTTTATAGTATTTCTATTTATGATATCAGCAGATGTATATGCTGAGAACATTATTGATAATTATGAAGTTAATATAAAATATAATAAAAAGAATGATACTTATCATGTTGAAGAAAAATTTACTATGACTCAAGTTGAACCTGATTTAAACATATTATCTAAATATGTATCTGAATTAGATAAAGCTGATTCAAATATAACAGATTTTAAAATAAATAATAAAACATTATCTTTTCCTATAGAAGAAAATAAAGAGTATATATTCTCTTATGATGCAAAAGTGCATAGTCAATTTGATAGTATTTCATATGAGCCAGTTAATGACGATAATAAAAATCTGATAATTAATAACATAATAATAAAATATGATATGTTACAAGATGATGTAGAACGCTTAGAATGTCCTAAATTTATTAATAAAGATCATTATAAAGAAGATGATAAAACATTTACTATTAAATATGATGAAAAAATAAAAGCAAGTAACTTTGAAACAACAGTAATAGTTAAACGTAGAATTCCATTACTTAATATTGAATATAGTGAATCAAGTAGAAGAACAATACTCATTATAACAGGTTTTATTTATTTCTTAATATTATTTATTTCAATTAAATTAGTTGCTGAAAAAACAATTAAAAAAAGGAAAAATAGAAAAGAAAAAGAATTTAGTTATAATAATTTAAATGATCATAGTGTAATTAATGATTATAAAATAAATGATGATTTACTTAATAAAATAAAAAAGTATGGTAAGTATTCATCTGGATATACAATTAGAAAATACTTTATGACAAAAAGATTAATAATAGTATTAGCATTAATTCTTATTGTTACTTCATTATCTTTCTTATATTCAAATTTACTTTCTTATAATCCAGATATATTCATTAAGCTTTTTATTGCATTAGGATTTAATTTGTTAGTATTTTTAACCACAGATAGTGCGTGTTCTTCTCTAATATCAAGATTATTTAAAAAAGATTTAAATGCAATTAAGAATGGAATATTATATAAAGATGTACCATGTAAGATAGTTAATCTTGATAAAGTAGGTAAATATTATAGATATAAAATAATTTTAAGTATTAGCGTTGATGGAGTTATAAAAGAAAATCAAAGTGAATATAAATATGATTTAAATAAACCTAGTAAAAATACTGCAGATATAATATTTAATAAAGAGAATGATGATTACTATATAGGATTTGATTTAGATAGTAAGGAAGAAAAATATACTATGTTTAATTAATAGACAAAATTAATTTGTCTATTTTTTAATTAGTGATATAATACCCATAAAGAGGTGATAATATGTATAATATTGATAAGTTGCTTTATACTTATAAGCATAGAAAGATAGTTACTTTCTTAGCTAAAAAATATTCAAAGGATAAGAAGTTATTAGAGCAGTTAAAGAAACATGATATGGATAAGCTTTACTTACTTTTATTCTATGAAAAGAAGGATATTGAAGATGTCCATAGAAACTTATCTAGTCACCATGATAATGATTTACCTAAAACTGAACTAGATTATATGGAAATGGTTCTTGACTGGGAATCAGCAAGTTATACTAAACCAGATAAACCACTTAATGCATATGATACTTTATATAAGTTTTATCCTAACTTAGAAAAAGAGATTATGCCAATACTTAAGAAGTGGAAGATTGATTACTCTACTAGAGAATTTGATCAAGATGTAATGGAATATACTGAAACACTAAAAGATGCTGATGAAGATGATGTTAAAAAAGAGTTAATTGATTATATCAAGAAACTGTAAAGTAATTAAAAGCAAAAGTTGAACTTTTGCTTTTTTATTTATATAATTTAATTATAGTAGAGGAGTGTATTTATGGAGAAAAAGAAAAATACTACACCCAAGAAAAAGAGCACGAGTACAAAGAAAAGTGAAACTGTTAAAACTAAAGTAAAAAAGACTACTGCTGTTAAGAAAGTAGCTCCTAAGAAGACTAGTACAAGAAAGAAAAAACAAAGTGGTAAGAGAGCATTTACTTTAATTGAGTTGCTTGCAGTTATTATAATACTTGGAATACTTATGTTAGTAGCTATTCCATCAGTAACAACTTATATTAATAATTCAAGAAAAGATACATATGTAGTAAATGCTAAGAGTGTTGTACAAGGAGCTAGAAATAAAGTTAATAGTGGTGAATTACAAGTATATGATGAAAATGTTACATATTATATACCATATGAAATAATTCCATTAGAGAATAAAGCTTCTAGTCCATATGGAGATTATACTAAAGCTTATGTAGTAGCAACATATGATAATAATTCATATGACTATTACTGGACTAGTAGTGATACTAATAAGATGGGTATTTATTTAACATATAGCGATAATCTAACAGCTAAGGATGTATTAAGCGGAGTAGATGCTATTGAACCAAATATCGCAATTTGTGGAAAAGAGACAATAATCGTCTTTGATGCAAATGGTTTCCCTGGAGAACCTACTACAGCAGAAGACTGTGTTTCAGCAAGAGCTAATTATGATCCAAAGACTGTTAATAGTACTGATTATTTAAGTGGTGGTACTGATAACGATACTGAAATATTTGGTAGAGCTATTTCTAAAAATGATTTTGAATCAATAAAAGTAGAAAAGACTAAAGATGTACCAGCAGATGCTATTGATTCATGGGATGTATCACCAGAACATAATGGTACAGTTATGGCTTGGTATACTGATGCAAATAATAATAATAAATTTGAATTACATGTAGGTCAAGATGGAGGAGTAATAGCAGCAGCTGACTCTAGTCACTTATTTGCATGGTATAGAAATGTTAAAGAAGTAGATGTAACTAATTTAAAGATTAATAAAGTTAGAAATATGACTGGACTATTCCATATGACTGGATACACTCCATCATCATTCAAAATAACTGGACTAGAAAACTGGGATGTATCTAAAGTAACTGATATGACTAGCATGTTCTATGGAGCAGGACATAACGCAAGTTCATGGAATATTGGAGACTTGTCTAAATGGAATACTAAGAATGTAACATCTATGAGATACATGTTCACATCAGTTGGATGGAATGTTCGTAATTTCAATTTAAGTTTCATATCTAAATGGAATGTATCAAATGTTCAAGATATGGGTAATATGTTATCAGGATCTGGTTATTATTCAGATACTTGGACAGTAGGAGATCTATCTAACTGGGATACAAAGAAATGTAAGAAGATGAATCAAATATTCCAAAATGCTGGAGTATACGATGCATATGTACATTCAATTGGAACACTTAATATATATGCTGATGACTTGCAGTATGCATTTAGTGGTTTCCATAGTAGTGGAACAATTAATATTCATAAGAAGATTTGGGCAAATCCTGGATGGCTTGGAACATTTGCAAACTCTGGAGGATATACAGTTAATTATACTAGTGAATCAGAGAGTCAAATAGATTCTATCATAGCAAGTCAAGGATATCATGGAAGAGTAGTTAAAGGAACTAAATTATATTAATAAAAGAGCAAAACTATTTGCTCTTTTTCTATATTCTAGTAAAATATATTATAGGTGATAGTATGAAAGAAGACTTTGCATCAAGAAGAAAAGAAGAAAGAATTGATGAAGTAGTTAATTTGTTAACTGATTTACTATTTATCGATGAAGATGATCCTTTAACTGAAGAATTAATGGTCGATAAACTTGGGGAACTCTTAAAGAAAAAAGATAGATATGGTAAGAGTTATTTTGTACTTGATAAAGAATTAAATTACACTGAAGAATCAAAAGAACTACTTATGAATGCTTTAAATAGATTTAAAGAACAGTTAGATGCTTTTGAAAAAGATGGCTCTTTGGTATTAGATGAAAATGTTAAAGAAAGAACAAGTGAGTTTATTAAACTATTAAGTACTGCAGTTAATACTGATAAAGTAATAATTCAAAATAATAAAATGATATTTGCTACTATTCCTACTAAAGATGGAAAGACAGTATTAGATACTGACTTATTTGGTAAAAATGTAGTAATAATGGTTGGAGGCAAGGAATACGATTTAAAAAGCCCTCACAACTACGTATTTATCGAAGATAGACCAAGTGATAAAAGATATATTGAACATATACTTGATGAACTTAGAATGCTAGAAGAAGCAACTAAGACAGGAGCAGAGTTATCTACTCTAGTTCATAAAAAGGGAGGCTTACAATCAGAGCCAGGAGCATACGTTAAAAAGAATGCTAGAGAGCAAACGAGAATACCTTTTGGAAAAGCCGATGGAGTAATAGTAATATTTGGAGTATTCCATAAAGTAGGAGACGTAGATAAAGAAGTTCAAGATGAATATATGAAAAGAAATGAAGTATGGTCTAAGATGATTACTGATAAACCAGATCTTATAATGGTCGATGGAAAAGAAGCATATGCAAGATTTAAACAAAGATTAATAAGAAGACTGTATAATAATACATTTGATGAAGTAGAATCCGTACATAGATATCTAGTTTCTAAAGCTTATCAAAAGCTAGGAATGGGGGATAAATAATATGAAAGAAAGTTTAAAAAATAAATTACTATTCTTTATACTTAATAAAAAGAAAAGTAATAGTGATGACTCTAATCTTAAGTCATTCTTAGATGACTTAAGAAATGGAAGAATATCAGAAACACTAGTTAGATATCTATATAATTATCTATATAGAAATACTGCTAATAGTGAAATAGCAATTGATTTAGAACATAAAGATGGAAGAGTTATTCTTGAAGAGTGTGAAGAAGAGAAAAAAGCATTTAGATTTAAACGTAGTGTTATCTCTCTTGCTGACAAACTAGGAGACGTAAGAAGAAAAACACTAGTCGTTGAAACACCTGATGGATTTAAAAACTGTTTATGTAATAAGAGTATTCACTATGCTCTTGATAGTGCAATAGATTTAGTAGTACTCGAAACTCCATACGTGTTATGTAGAGGGAAAGATGAAATAAGAGAGTTCACAAGTAGAGAAGATAACTATTCTAGAGTAAGTTTTATCACTAGAGAATCACCTAAAATATATAAGACTTATGAAAATAGAAAAGATGAAACAATTGAAGAATATGATACATACATAAATAAAGATGAAGTAATAAGTTTATCTTCAAATAATAATACTATGAGTAGTGATAATTTAACTAGAGATACTATTGAAGCATATGAAAACTTAGAAAGAACATATAAGAAAACATATACAAATGATGAAAGACTTATAAATAAAAACTTAAATATTGATTACGATAAAGACTATGAGAATCTAGCAAGAGTTATTAGTAGTACTAATACAAAAACTGATATTAATAAGATAATGAATTTATTACCAAAGACTAATGGTGGAGAGGACCTATTAGAAGATTATAGGCCTAAGAAGAGATAGATTATGAGTAAGAAAGATAAGAAGTTAGATTCTAGAGAAGAAGTAATTAAGAGTACTTTAGAAAGACTAATAAGACATTCTAAAGAAGGAATTCAAATGATAGAAAAAGTAGAAGAATGCTATGGCTTTATGGGACAAGTATCTACTGATGAGAATCTATCAGAAGAATTCAAAAAAGAAATAGAAAATAGAAATAAGATGAAAGAAGATCTTCGTAAGAACCTAGATGAATATTTAAAGATGTACAGAGAAAGATTTGGAGAATATAAAGAAAATGAATAAAAAACTCTTGACAAATATAAATATCGAACTATAATTAGGTTACACCGAAAGAAAATTTGATAGAATTAGAAGGGAGTGACCTTTTATGACTAGAAAAGATTTGAAAAGAAGTTGCTGCATTAGTAGTTATATTTTTGAGATTGAAACATATATTTAATAAATATATGTTTTTTTTTACACATAAAAGAAGGTGGTATATGTGAGTGAACGGTTATTTATCTAAAAAAGTTTTTCTAAAGAATTGGGAGGTGTTTATATGGAAAACGAAAAAGATAAAGAAGAAAAAGAAATACTAAGAATAGTAATTACTGGAGGGCCATGTGGAGGTAAGACAACTGCGCTTGAGACAATATCGAAGATATTTAGAGAAAGAGGATACACAGTACTGATCGTAAATGAAACGGCAACAGAGTTAATAAACGATGGAGTAAAACCTTTTGGAAGTCCAGAAGAGAAACTAGAACTATTGAAATTCCAAAAGCTTATACTAGATGCTCAGCTTGCTAAAGAAGGAATAAGAGATGAAGCAGCAGAAGCTATCAAAAACAAAAAGATAGTAATACTATACGATAGAGGAATACTAGACAACAGAGCATACATAGACCATGATGACTTCAAGAAGTTCCTAGATGATAAAGGAATGACAGAAGCAGAAGTACTAGCAAGATACAACTTAGTAATCCACCTAGTAACAGCAGCAGATGGAAAAAGAGACCATTATATACTAACTAATAATGGGGCAAGAACAGAAACACCTGAAGAAGCTTGTGAAATAGATAGAAAGACAAAAGAAGCTTGGAGTACACATCCAAACCTAATGATAGTAGGAAACGATACCTTATTCGATGAAAAGATGGTAAAAGTAGGAAATATCATAAGAGGATTCTTAGGAGATAAAGAAGTAATAGATAAAGAAAAATATATAGTAGATCTAAATACCTTTAACTTAGCTAAACTATATAAGCTTCACCTAATAGAAGAAAATATCGAAGAGTTCCTAGGAGACTATACAGATAAATACAATGAAATGTATAGAAAGACTACTATAGGAACTGGAGATGGAGCAAGCTACTACACATATACTAAGATAAGCACTGATCAAAATGGAAATAAGATGACTACTCAAAGAATAATAAGTGAAGATGAATATCTAGAACATAGAGAAAAACTAGAAGAA
>JAEEGL012767751.1_pt1 | contig 14925 bp, 12 predicted proteins | sample 9134231 | NCBI WGS metagenome assembly JAEEGL01 (sample SAMN16246548, study PRJNA631951) | gut metagenome | biome: gut microbiome; feature: rumen; material: fiber-attached | host: Bos | place: Iran: Karaj | collected 2018-10
CGATCCGAGCACTTTCTCGTCAATGATCTTAGGCACGGAGGGCCACATAGAAGCCGGGACGAGCGAGAAGCTGACACCCAGAATAAGTATGGTGACGAGGGCAAGCGCCTTGGACGGATATGCCGGCAGGACAAACGCGAAGACCAGATGGCAGAGCGTCATAATCACCGCACCGATCAACATCATCGAAGCGCCTTTGCCTTTGTAGTCAATGAATGCGCCCAAGAACGGCGTGAGCACCATCGCCAAGATCGGGAACCATTTGAAGAGCCCCGCCGCCTCGGCATTGGAGATAGCGAGTGTCTCCTCCAGGAAATTGGTAGCGAAACGCTGGAAGGGGAAGATAGCCGAATAATAGAGGACACAGAGGAGCGCGATGATCCAGAACATCTTCGAAGTCAGAATCTGCTTGAGGTCGGATACATGGAATTCATCCTCCGGGTCCTTCTCCGCCGTAGCTTCTCCTATAGCCACAAGCTGGCTGTCGAAAGTCTTGTCCATGACGGTGAAGACGAAGAAGTTAAGAAGCCCGATGACGAGCAACGCCGCCGAGAAAAGCAGAGGCGCAACCACCGAATTGGTGCCATCCACCGCGAATCTCTCACTGATCATCGGCGAGAGCCACATAGCAGCAAAGACACCCAGACGGGCAATAGCCATCTCCAATCCCATAGCGAGCGCCATCTCCTTGCCCTTGAACCATTTGGCGAGGATCTTGCTGACGGTAGTACCCGCCATCTCGCAGCCGCAGCCGAAGATCATGAATCCGAACATCGCCAGTTTGGCGGAACCGGGCATTGCCGGCCACCAGGCGTTGAGCCATTCTACGGTATTGGCATCCGCCCAAGAGATACCGAAATACTTGATTGCAGCACCGATCACCATGAGCGAAGCGGAGAGCAAACCGGTAAAGCGGACTCCCATCTTATCGAGGATAATTCCCGCCAGAATCAGGAATCCGAACACGTTGAGCAGATACTCGCCAGCCGCATAAGTGCCGAACACGCCCTGGTCCCAGCCCAGTGTGTCATTGAGCAACGAGGCCAGAGGAGAGAGGATGTCCACGAACATGTAAGCGAAGAACATCATCGATGCCACGAGGACAAGGACCGTCCAACGCGCAGCTGCACTATCGCGCAGGGTCTTTTGAAGTTTTTCTACCATAGTTGTAGGAAAATTTTGATTTTTTCTTTAGCCATTCAGCTTTTTTCTTTTCGTACTCGGCATAATGGCTTTCCAAATATCCGTCGGCCATAAGGGGTTATGGGTTATGGGTTACGGGTTATTTAATACCCAATTCTTTTTTGACAGCGGGCGTAGCATCGATAGCGTCAGCACCGATATGCACCATGGAAGTGGAATCGAAGATATAGGTGTACCCTTCGCGGTCTCCGACGGCCTTGATAGCCTTTGCCATTTTCTCATGCACCGGAGCGATCAGTTCCTGCTGTTTCTTCTGGATATCCTGCTCTGCAGTCTGATAGAAAAGCTGGATACGCTGCTGCATCTCCTGCAACTCCTGCTGACGGATCTGCTTCACAGCATCCGCCATGGTAGCCGCTTGCGCCTGGTAGTCCTGGTACTTCTTCTGGAGTTCCTCGTTCATGGACGCCAGTTGGGTCTCGTACTGCGAATTGATGGTGTCCATCTTCAGTTTCACTTGGGCCACTTCCGGCATTTGCGAGAATACTTCCTGGGTGTTAACGTGACCGAATTTCTGTGCGGCGGCAAGCATAGGCAACGCCAGCATGATTGTAATAATAAATTTTCTCATTGTTTTGTATTATTTTGTTATTGTTTTCTCTCGTATTACTCCCGTAACACTCTCGGTTCGTTAGTGTCTCGATAGTGTCTTGTTAGTCTGATTTCGATATACGTCACTTCGCGCCGAGTTTATGGAGGACCTGGTCAGAGACGTCCAGTTTGGAGGACATGTATATGAGCGCCGGGTCTGCGGAACGGTCTTTGACCACATCTATCCGCTTTTCGGAAGCCAGATCCTGGATAGCATTATATATCTCGTCCTGTATAGGTTTGATGAGCGCTTCGCGTTTCTTATACAGTTCGCCCTCCTGGCCGAAATACTTGCGTTTGAGCTCCAGCACCTCCTGCTCCTTCTTGACGATCTCCTGTTCGCGTTCGCGCCTCATGGCTTCGGAGAGAAAGATCTGCTCGGTCTGGTAGTTGGTAGTCATGACGCGCGCTTCCTGTTGCGCGGCGTCGATCTCCTTCTGCCAGCGTTTGGAGAGCATGGAGAGTTGCTCGTTCGCCTGCTCGTACTGCGGCAGGTTTTTCAATATATACGCCATGTCGATATAGGCTATCGACTGATCCTTAGCAAAAGTTGTGCCACAAAGCATCAAAGCGGCAATTATAATTGAGAATTGATAATTGAGAATTGATAATTTTTTCATTGCTGTAACAATTTTTCGTTTTACGGGATTACGGGATTACGGAATTACGTTATTACGGGATTACGAAGGGTTATAGTTCTTGTCCGAGGACGAAATGGAACTGGCTTCCGCCATATTGCTTGGACCCGTTGATCTCGTCGAATCCCCAACCCCAGTCAATACCGAGGAGACCGAACATCGGCAGGAAGATACGAACTCCGACACCGGCGGAACGCTTGAGGTTAAACGGATTGTAGTCCCTTATATCCGAGAAACAGTTACCCGCCTCGATGAAGGCGTGCGCCCAGATAGTGGCGTTCTGCTCCAGCGAGATAGGATAGCGCAGCTCCATCGTGAACTTATTATAGAGGTAACCCATGTTACGCCCCGTAGCTACATCGTAAGGCGTCAGCGAACCGGACGAATAACCGCGCATAGCCACATATTCCGTGGAATAACTGGTATAGCTCGACATACCGTCACCTCCCATATACAACGACTCGAACGGCGACTTGGCATTCACGTTATAATGCCCCAGATAGCCGAACTCGGCACGCGTCATGAGCACCAGTTTGCTATCCTTGGTAAGCGGCGTGAAGACCTTGCCGGAGAACTTCCATTTGTGGTATTCAATCAGATGGTATTTCTCCGAGGTGGTCATCTGCGAATAGTCCTTGCCGTTAAACAGCGACCAAGGCGGCGTGATCTTGAGTCCGAGGGTGAACTGGCTTCCGCGGCGCGTGTAGATCGGGTTATCGATAGACGAACGGGAGATCTGGAGGTTCAGCGCGAGGTTATGGCTCGTACCGTCCGAGATGAGCAGGTATGGCCAGTCTTTCATCATATACATCTGGTAGCTCAACTCGCCGTAGAACGTGAAATAGTCATCCGGCCAGCGCAGACGTTTTCCGTAACCGATAGAGACACCGAAGGTACGGAGGTATTTGTCCTTGTCGGCTTCCGACTCCGCCAGCTGCTGGTAATAATTGCTGTTGCCGGAATAGTAGTAATAGTTGGAATAGGTGTTATAGAGGTTCTGGTACGCCTTCTGGTAGCGGCTGGAATAGCCGGTCTGGTTGGCAAAATAGATACTTGCAGAGAGGCTGTTCGGCCGTTTGCCGCCGAGCCACGGCTCCAAGAAAGAGATCGAAGCGGAGGTATAATAAATACCGTTCGTGCGCGCGTTAATAGAGAAGGTCTGTCCTTCGCCCTGCGGCACTATGCGGTATGATTTCTTGTTAAAGAGATTCTGGATAGCGAAATTGGTGAACTTCAATCCTAACGAGCCCACCAGACCCGTAGCACCCCATCCCAGCGAGAACTCAATCTGGTCAGACGATTTGGTCTCCAGCTGATAGGTGATATCCACCGTTCCCTCCTCGGGGTTCGGCTGGATGTCCGGCACCAGTTTCTCCTGGTCGAAATGTCCCATCTGCGCCAACTCACGGAGCGAACGCATGATATCGGACTGGGAGTAGAGCTGGCCCGGCTTGGTATATAACTCACGGCGCACGACATGTTCGTACACACGCGTGTTGCCGACAATCTTGATATTGTTGATCGTAGCCGGCTTGCCCTCGTACATCCGCATCTCGAAATCAATGGAGTCGTTCTCCACATTCACCTCCACCGGCTCTACGTTGAAGAACAGATATCCGCGGTCTGTATATAGTTTGGAGACTGCGTCATCGTCGTTCGTCAGGCGGTCGTTGAGGGTCTTGAGGTTATAGACATCGCCCGGTTTGACCCCCAGCGTAGCGTCCAGCAGTTCGTACGGATAGACGGTGTTTCCCACCCATTTGACCGAACGGACATAGTATTTGTCGCCCTCGCTGATGGTCATATATACATCCACGCGGGTCGGATCCTCCGGGTTGGGGACCACCGAGTCCGCCACGATATAAGCGTCCCGGTAACCGTACTCGTTGTATTTCTCGATCACCGCCTGTTTGTCTTTCTCATACTCCTCGGTGACGAATTTCTTGGTGCGGAAGAGGTTGATGATGTTGTTGTCATTCGTCTTCTTCATCGCCTTGTTGATCTGGAGGTCCGTGAGCGCTTTGTTGCCGGTGATGTATATTTTCCCCACCTTGGTTTTGGCTTTCTTATCCACCGCCACCAGCACCCGCACGTATCCCGGGTGGTCGGGGTCGTTGCGCTGTATCACATGCACCTCGGCATTATGGAAACCTTTCTCCGCAAAATACTTCTTAATCACGGTCTTGGCGTGGTCTTCAAGGTTCGGCGTCATCTGCGAGCCCTGGCGGATTCCGGCTTTTACCTCCACATCCTCTTTCTCGCTCTTCTTCAGTCCCTCATATCTCACTTCACTGATACGCGGACGCTGCTCCAGCTCAATGACGAGCCAGATCTTATTGCCCTCTATCTTGCTTGCTTTGATCTTCACATTGGAGAACAGCCCCTGTTTCCAGAAGCGTTTGATCGCTTTGGTGATCTGGTCGCCCGGTACTTCTATCTTGTCTCCCACAGCCAAGCCGGAGAAGCCGATAAGTACGAAATCCTCGTAGCTGTCCGCTCCCTCTACCGCTATGCCGGCGATCTCGTAGGTCTTGCGTGTCATGCCGTATTCAATCTCCTGCGCAAAAACGCCGAGACTGAACAGCAAGAATAATATGATATTAATGAATCTGTTCACTCGTTTTCCCGAATCTTCTTTCACGTTTCTGGTAATCCACAATGGCTTTATAAAACTCTTCCTCCGTAAACTCCGGCCACAGGCAATCCGTAAAATACAGCTCGCTGTAAGCCAGTTGCCATAACAGGAAATTGCTGATACGATACTCCCCACTCGTCCGGATCAGCAGGTCCGGGTCGGGAACAGCATCGGTCGTCATGAGCGAACTGACCAGTTGCTCGTTCACTTCCTCCTCCCGCAGAGATCCTTTTTGCGCCAGCGCCACAGCCTTGCGCACCGCTTCTGTGATCTCCCAGCGCGCAGAATAGCTGAGCGCCAGGATCATGGTCAGACCGGTATTATGGCTCGTCTGTTCGATGCAGCCGAGGAACTTCTGTCTCGTGCCTTCCGGCAGACGGTCTATATCACCGATCGTGGTCAGCCGCACGTTGTTGTTCATCAGCGTCGGAGTCTCTTTGGCGATCGTGTCCACCAGGAGCGTCATCAGCGCATCCACTTCTTCCTTGGGCCGGTTCCAGTTCTCGGTCGAGAAAGTATAGAGCGTCAGGTACTCGACGCCCAACTTGGTTGCAGCGACGGTGATGTTATGCACTGTCTCCACGCCCTGTCTGTGACCGAACATGCGCGCCAGCCCTTGTTTCTTTGCCCACCTGCCGTTACCATCCATGATGATGGCAATATGGCGAGGCAAGCGCGATTTGTCTATCTGAGTTTTATAATCCATGTTCTACCAATTGCATATACGGCATGGTGCCTTCGCCCTGCCGAACTCAAAAACGATACCGGCGGTCAGCATTCCTGTCAAGTCGCAGTTCATCCAGTTCCAGCCGTTCATCTGGTGTTTGTTATCCAGCGACTCGCGGCTCTCCAGGTTATCCGCCATGTAAATATTATGTTGCCATGCTATGTTCAGCCCTACGCAGTCATGGAATTTCCATTTGAATCCTATGCCCAGCGGGATATATGCCATTGCATGATTAAATATCGGTTTATTCTCCCCGTTCGCACCATAGACACCCGCTCCTATTCCCAAGAAGATATAAGGTGTATAGGGTTTGATACGCTTGTCGTATCTATTCGCTTCTCCGAAACGGAAGAAGTTAAACTCCGCCATCACATCCACATTGATCAGTTGGTTCTGCCATCTGGTGTCCAGTTTGCGGCCGTCCATCGTATAGTCGTATCCGGTAATGCGCTGGCCGGAGACCTTAGCCTGTATCGCCCAGCGTTTGGTGAACTTATACCGGAAATGCACCCCGTATGCTTCGCGCGGATGCATGAATATATGCTGGGCGGCATCACCCACATAATAGCCGCAGCCGCCCTGGAGACCTATCTCGCACAGGTACGGCTGACCCTGCGCATAAGCACTAAGCCCCATGCACAAAAACAATGCCACCGCGAGCCAACTATGTATTTTGTTTTCTTTCAAATCTTCGCCTTTCAACTTTTGATCAGCGTCCGGAACGCGTCCGTCACTTTCTTCACCGGCACCACCTCTATCGCAAAGCGATGGGTGTCTATCTTCTGGTCAGCAGGGATCAGGATCCTTTTGAAGCCCAGTTTCTGCGCCTCGGAGATACGCTGTTCGATACGCGTGACGGGCCGTATCTCTCCCGCCAGTCCCACTTCGCCGCACAGGCAGGTACCGGCGTCTAACGCAATATCCATATTGCTGCTCAGCACGGCTGCCAGAACCGCCAGATCGATTGCCGGATCCTGGACGCGCAGACCGCCTGCTATATTGAGGAACACGTCTTTTTGCAGCAACTTGAACCCTACCCTTTTCTCCAACACCGCCAGCAGCATATTCAGTCTCCGTCCGTCAAAACCCGTGGACGAACGCTGCGGAGTACCGTACGCCGCGGACGAGACGAGCGCCTGCACCTCGATGAGGAACGGCCGCACACCCTCTACCGCCGCCGCTATCGCTATACCCGAGAGACCTTCGCGCGCCGTGGAGAGCAACAGTTCCGAAGGGTTGCTCACCTCGCGCAGACCGTCCGCACGCATCTCGTAAATACCCAGTTCGGACGTGGAGCCGAAGCGGTTCTTCTGGGCGCGCAGGATGCGGTACATATATTGCTGGTCGCCCTCAAACTGCAGCACGGTGTCCACTATATGCTCCAGCACTTTGGGTCCCGCCAGCGAACCTTCTTTGTTGATATGTCCGATGATAAAGAAGGGGATATTGCGTGTCTTGGCAAACTCCAGTATCCGTGCCGCACACTCGCGCACCTGGCTCAGCGAACCGATCGTTGCTTCTACGGCCTCGGTGCCTATCGTCTGGATCGAATCTATCACCACCACCTCCGGTTCTATCTCTTTCACCTGGTCCAGGATCCTCTCCAGCGAGGTCTCGGAGGATATATAGAGGTTCTCTGCGTCGCCCGCCAGCCGCTCCGCGCGCAGTTTGAGCTGGCGCACGCTCTCTTCGCCGGAAGTATAGAACGTCCGGCGTTCCCCCATCTGCATCAGCACTTGCAGCGCGAGCGTGGACTTGCCTATTCCGGGTTCTCCGCCTAGCAGCACCAGGCTTCCCGGAACCAGACCGCCGCCCAGCACGCGGTTCAGTTCGCCGTTATGCATGTCAATCCGCATCTCTTCTGAGGCCTCGACCTCCCGGAGGCGTCTGGGCTGACCGCCTTGGGCGGAAAGACCGCTTGTGCTATAGGACCGCTTTGCCGTATGACCGCCCGGCTGTATGATTTCCTCCTCGTACGTGCCCCATTCGCCGCAGACCGGACAGCGTCCCAGCAACTGCGGGGCTTTGGCGCCGCAGGATGAACATACATATTGAACGGTTGCTTTTGCCATTGGTGATTGGTGATTGGTGATTTACAACTCTATAACATCGTTTTCCTCCGCCAGAACCGTGTTCCCGAACACCGGTTGGGCTTCCTGAAGAAACAGACTATGGTCCTCCACGCGTGCGGAGTAATGTCCCAGAATCAGTTTGCCCGCCTTTGCCAGCGAAGCAATCTTAGCTGCTTGCGCCGCCGTGGAGTGCATCACTTCCTTGCTCCGCACCTCCATCTCCTGCAGGAAGGTCGATTCGTGATAGAGCGTCTCTACTCCTTCAATAATCGGCACTATTTTCTCGCTGTACATCGTGTCCGAGCAGTAGGCGTAGCGTTTGCGCGTCGTATAGTAGAAAGAGCCGTCTTCCGCCATCTTACGCCGCGTCTCCTTGAAGAGGAAACCGCAGGTAGGAACACTATGTTTCAGCGGCACGGTCTCCACGCTGACCGTGCGGTCCTCGTAGATCACTTCATGCTTGCGCGGGTTGATCGGATGAAAAACGATGTCGTACAGGCGGTCTCCGCAATGGTAGTTCAGCAGCGGAGTCAGCAGTTTCTCCAGATCCCGATGCGCATAGATATGCATCGGCTGCGTGCGTTTGAGCATCGCGAGCGTCGTCAACAGACCTATCAGGCCGAAACAATGGTCTCCGTGTAGATGGGAGATGAAGATGTTATACAGTCTTCCCGTCCGCAGACCCAGTTTCTGCATCGTCAGCAGCACTCCTTCGCCGCAGTCGATCAAGAACGACTTGTCGCACAGGTCCAACCACTGCCCGGAAGGGGAAGTGGTCTTGGTCGGCTTGGCGCTGCCGCAACCTAATATGGTTAGTTTCGCTTCGCTCACTACAATTCACAATTCACAATTCACAATTCACTGTGGACAGCCTCTCTAACATTCTCTCACCCAGTGCCGACTTGCGTTCGATATGCTCCAGCACGGCCTTGACGAACGAGTTGGACTCAAAACTACCGCGCACTTCTTCGAAATCCGCTTCCGCCTGTTCGCGGTCTCCGTCCACGCCGAAGCCCGTCTGGCTGTTGAGGTCGAACTCTTTCCGTGCGTCGTTATAGACCATGCGGTCCAGGTTCACCACGGCTTCGAGCCATTGGTTGACGGTCATGCGTATCTGCTCCAGCGATACCTCTTCGACGCTGCATCCCCACACCTGCTCCAGTTTCTCCAGTGCCCAGGTCCATTCGTATGAATAGTAGTTCGCATGCATCTGCACCAGACGGGTCTGGATATCCTCCAGTGTCATTTGTCCTTTCTCGATATCATTGAGCAGAACCGACACTTCGCTCTTCGGAGCTATCAGTCCTGCCAGATCCACCCAGTCTCCCAGTCCGACCCGGCTGTCCGGACGAAGCGCTGCGCGTATCTCTGCGAGGGTATGCCACTCTTTCTGCTCCAGACGGCTGATCAGGCTGTTGCCCAAGAACTTCTGGATGCCTATTGTATATAACTCCCTGCCGTGGCGCAGCGACGAGTTGCGGATCTTGCAGTTCCGATAGCCATAGACATCAGTGTTCTCACCGCTCAGCGCCTGCAGCTCGTTCAGCACCTCGCGGCCTCGCCACATCTTCTGCACCGTGTAGGGGCTCAGGAGGTTGAAATTGATCTGGTCTATCTTATGCGGATCCTTTCTGTTGTCGCGCTTCGGCCATTTCTGCGCATCACGGATCGTACCTACGGTACGCAGGTTGGCGCCGGGCACCAGATAACTCTCGCTGTTGTTCTCTATCAGATACGAGAACGGCAGTTCGGAGGTGTCCGCATGATGGGTATGACGTCCCATAACCAGACTGAACGCACCGATCTTGGATGGCCAGAGCAGATAACTGTCGCTGGTCGTCTTCGCGCCGCGCTCCGCCACTCCCTGATGGATCGGACCCAGTTTATACATATGGTTACTCTGGTTGGAACCCGATCCGGCATTCAGGAACGAGAACATACCCGCTATCAGAAGCGTGCTCTTATGGTGCGTCACGGTGTACGGCCCGGCGAAGATGGCGCATGCCTCTCCGTGCATACCCTGGCAGTTGCTGAAGAACAGACTCTCGCCAGCCGAGTAGTGCTTGTCAAAGACACAACCCTGCCCCACAAAGCATTTATCCACCAGCGTACTGTCGCCTATCTCGACGCCCGAAGCAATGATGAAATTCACACATTTGACACCGCTCCCAAGACGGACAGGCGCATGCTCGTTGGAGTTGACCGTACCGTTTTTCAGCCGGCTCACTCCCACCAGTTCGGCGTAATCACCTACCTTCACATTCTTGATCGAACCGCAGTTCAGGATCCGCACATGGTCGCCTATATAACCCACCTCGGAAGCCTGGCGCTCTGCATATTCATCAATCAGCCGTTCCACCTCATGAATCATCTCCGGGCGATGGCGGTAGAGCGTCAGGATATACGCCAGGCTGGCGCTTAACTCGTTGAAAATAGGGATCTCGCGTCCGCCGCCTTCGTTCATCACCGGCACACGCACGCCGTTGCCGAAGGTCGTCTTGCCGTCCACCAGAATCGCATTGACATTCTCGATGCAGGTCTCACGGCCTATACGGTAGTTAGCGATATAATTATGGATATTGTACAGGTGCGCATCGTCGCCTACCTCCACGTTGTGGAGCGTCGCATTATAGATACCGGAATGCACCTTCAAGCCTCCGGGCATCTCTATCTGGCGGCGGAAGACACCTATACGGTTGTGACCCGAGAAGCGTGTGTTGCGCACGTACTGCGCATCGAACGCTTCCGCCACTTCCACTTCCGCCCAGTTCTCTGCGCTGCATCCCTGCGACTCCAACTGTGCAATCTCTTGTTGCGATAATCTGCGGTAATTCATTCTCTTTGGCTTTTTCTCCTCCCCTCTACGGGGAGGTCGGGAGGGGCTCTTTAGTCGTTCAGCAACATCGGCATTAGCAACATGAGGACATCCTCGTTCTCCTCGTTCTCCGCCGGCAGGATCAGGCCTGCGCGGGCGGGATCGGACAACTTCAACTGCACATCCGCAGAAGCAACGGACGAAAGGAGATCGATCAGGAACGGAGCCTTGAAACCGATAGCCATCGGCATGCCGTTGTAGTCGCAGCTTACCGTCTCCTCCGCGCTCGTCGAGAAATCGATATCCTGCGCGGATATCTTGATCTGGTTCTCTCTCAACGCCAGACGCAGCTGAGCCGTGCCGTTGTTGGCAAACACTGCCACGCGCTTGCAGGCGTTGATGAGCGTCTGACGGTCGATAGTCACGACATTCTGGTTCGCCTGCGGGATAACAGCATTGTAGTTCGGGAAACGGCCCTCTATCTGGCGGCAGACGATGATCGTGTTAGCGAACTCGAAACGTGCGTTCTTGACACCGAAGGACACTTTCACGTCACCTTCCTCCTTGGCAAGCAGGTTCTTCAGAAGACCGGCCGGTTTCTTCGGCAGGATGAAGCTTGCCGCCACGCCCGGAGCCGCACCGGTATTGGTATAGCGCACCAGACGGTGGGCGTCAGTAGCCACCATCGTCACCTTGTCCGCCGCGATGTCGAAGAAGATACCGTTCATCACCGGACGCAGATCGTCGTCTGCGGTACAGAAGATAGTCTTCTCGATAGCGCTCTGCAGCACATTTGCCGGCAGACTCAGCGACTGAGCCTCTGCCTCTACTCCCGGCATCTCGGGATACTCGTTGCCGTTAACGCCTACGAAAGAATACGTACCGTTCTGGCTCACCATGCTTACTGCAAAATTATTCTCGTCGATAGTGAATGCCAGCGGCTGCTCGCTGAACTCTTTCAGCGTCTCCAGCAGCAACTTGGCAGCAGACGCCACTTTGCCGCTGCCTTCTACACCCTCCACCTCTATCGAGGTACGGATAGTGGTCTCGCCGTCAGATGCGGTCAGTCTCAACTCGTTACCTACCAAGTCAAACAACACATCGTCCAGGATGGGCAACGCATTCTTACTGTTGATTACGCGGCTTACTGCCTGTAATTGCGAAAAGAGTTTAGAACTCGATACATTGAATTTCATATACGTATATTTTTGATGTTTTAGTTTCTCTCCGTACTGCGCACTTTACCTCAATTTCTGCACGCGTAGGCGTGCGTATTCGTATAAGCGCACAAAATCGGGCACAAAGGTACAAAAAAAAAATGACATACGCAAGCATATGCCATTCTTTTTTATAAAAACACGTTATTTTTCGCTTATTTCTTGCAGTTTCCTTCGCAACTGATGCACTTGTAGCACAATCCGGCAAGCGCAGCGCCTACGAGCGGAGCAACGATGAAGAGCCACAACTGAGGCAGGGCCAGTGCGTTCTCCGAGAAGATAGCCTGAGAGATCGAACGAGCCGGGTTAACCGAAGTATTGGTCAACGGAATAGAGATCAGGTGGATCAGAGTCAACGTCAAACCGATAGCCAGACCGCCGAAAGCACCGTTAGCGTGCTTGCTGTCCGTTACACCCAGGATAACCATCAGGAACACAAACGTCAGGACGCACTCGGTCGCGAAAGCACCCCATACATTGGTTTGTAGATAGCCAGCCTCTACATCGGCAGCGGAGAAGAAATCACCATATCCGTTAGCGGCGAAAGTACCGATCTCCATGCCTGCCGACTTAGCGATTCCGAACAGGATAGCGGCTGCTGCGATAGCACCGAGGATCTGTGCGCACCAGTAGCAGAACATTTCTTTTGCACTCATACGGCCGTTAACGAAAACACCCAGACTGACAGCCGGATTGAGATGTGCACCGCTGATGTGACCGATGCCGTAAGCCGCCGCCACGATCGTCAGACCGAAAGCCAGAGCCACGCCTAAAAATCCTACATGTCCGAACAGGGCCGTTCCGCAACCGCCCAATACCAATACTGCCGTTCCGAAGAACTCTGCAGCGAATTTGTTACATAATTTCATACTTGTTTATTTTTAAAGTTAAACAATAAAAATCACTTTTCGAGTCGCAAAATTACAACTTTTTTTGCACATGTCCAAATTTTTTTGTACTTTTGCGCAGAAATTCGTAATTCGTGATCCGTAATTCGTAATTTCGTGATCCGTTATTCGTGATTTACACACATGCGCATAGGTGTTTTTGACAGCGGCTACGGAGGCTTGACTATTCTGGAAGCCATCCGCAAGGAACTCCCACAGTACGACTATCTGTACTTGGGAGACAACGCGCGTGCGCCCTACGGCACGCACTCGTTCGATGTCATTTACCGCTATACCTTGCAGGCAGTCAGATACCTCTTTGACCACAATTGCGCACTCGTCATCCTGGCGTGCAACACCGCTTCCGCCAAAGCCCTCCGAACCATTCAGCAGGTGGATTTAGTCAAAAGACAAAAGTCGAAAGACAAAAGTCAAAAAGCTGTTAATGTGCTCGGCGTTATTCGTCCTACCGTGGAAGCCGTTCCGTCCATTACGAAGACCGGACATGTCGGCATCCTCGCCACGCCTGCGACAGTAAGTTCCGAGAGCTACGTCCTCGAATTAGAAAAACTGTCTGTCAGTCCGAAGGACGGTCTGTCAGTGAAACGGTCTGTCAGTGAAACGGTCTGTCAGCGAAGCGGTCTCTTCGTTACCCAGCAAGCATGCCCGCTGTGGGTTCCGCTCATTGAGAACGGTGAGCACTTAAAACCCGGAGCAGACTATTTCGTGGACCTCTATCTGCGACAGATATTGGAGAAAGATCCGCAAATAGACACATTGATTTTGGGCTGCACGCACTATCCGTTGCTGCTTCCGAAAATCGCCCAATGGATCAGGAACAACGGCAAACGCTTTGCCGCCGGTGATATTCAGGTTATCTCCCAGGGCTATCTGGAGGCAAAGAGTCTGGCTGATTATTTGGTCCGCCATCCCGAGTACGAATTCCAACTCACCCAAGGCGGCACGTGCCGCTATCTGACCACAGAAAATGCGGACCGCTTCTCGCAATCCGCATCCCTCTTCCTCTCCGCTCCCGTCTCTGCGGAGCACATTGATTTGGAGTAAATACCCTACATTTTGCGTAAAAAAAACAGAACCACTGCGGAAGCAGGGGTCTGTAACCCTATACGATTATCCCCGTTTGGTCGTTAAAATAACCTACTAATAACCTACTAATCACATACTAATCACATACTAATTATATACTAATCGTGTAGTATAATACAGGAATAGGTAGGCAAAAACAAAACTAACAAACACAAAACGACATTAAAAAATGACATACACAAGAGGGTATGCCATTTTTATGCAGATTTAGTTTTTTTTGTTACTTCACTTCCTGCCATGTGAGGGTATATTCCTTGTCTCCACGGAGGATGAGAATCTGACCGTCACGGAGGATTTTAACAGGAGAGGCATGCTCTGTGATGTGCTCTATGTGTGTCACTTCACCGGGAAGGAGAATGGAATCATCACTACCTCCTATAGTAAAATAGACATAGCCGCAATGACCACCATGAGTGCAATCAAAAGAAGTGACCCGTAATGTCAGTTCCTGACCATGTAACAGCAGATTACGGAGGTCGAAGACAGCCGTTGTCCATTCCTTCCAGATAATATTCCCCATGGTCTGCGCCTCTGTAGGACCGGTTATATGCCAACCTTTCCCGATGGCTTCCGGAGTAAGTGTTTGATTGTCAAAAATATCGTTTCCATTTATGTCCAATTGATAATCCGGACCTAAAGATTGACCATTGGCGAGAACATCCACCTGTATACGCGGATTAGCAGTCGCTTCATGAGCCGGTTCTTCAATAAAAGGCAGATATTTGAACACTAAAACAGGATAATTGATCGTATCTCCGACAAAGTCGAATTCTATCCGTTCCGCCTCACTTTCACCACTCCAGTTACCTAAGCGTACCGATGCAAACTCGCCATCCGGGACGACCGAAACTACATTTCCCGTGCGAGGTTCCGTTTCGTAAGGGTCAAAATGCAGAGAATGACGGCTGTTTTCAGAGGAAGGACCGTAACTGACAGGAGACACCTTCCGGAAATCATTGAATACCATTGTGTTGGAGACAGATGAGTTGTTCACATAGCACTTCGCATTGTCCAGATTAAGGAAGTCCACACA
>JAEEGL012844336.1_pt1 | contig 14925 bp, 14 predicted proteins | sample 9134231 | NCBI WGS metagenome assembly JAEEGL01 (sample SAMN16246548, study PRJNA631951) | gut metagenome | biome: gut microbiome; feature: rumen; material: fiber-attached | host: Bos | place: Iran: Karaj | collected 2018-10
TTACCTACAACACTCCGGGTACCACCGATGTGTTCAAGACCCTTTCTGAGACCATGCGTCAGCCCAACCTGATGGTCAATCTGGACGGCAAGCGCTTTATCAACGAGGCCATCATGGACAATACCACATACACCGGCAACTCCCTGCTTCTGCAGAAGAAGCACATCGGCGTTTCCATTATCGACTCCAGCATTGTAGACTACTATAAGGAGCATGGCCTGGATTATATCACCTACCATCACGGCATTCTCAACCTGGATAACTGGGATCGTGAAAAAGAGCTTTACTTCTCCGGCGCAACTGATGCAGGTACAAACTCCGTGTTCGCAGGCGATGACAAGGAAGTATCCTATGCCGAGAACTCTGAGCAGAACTTCTTCGAATGCCAGAGCATCGAAGAGCTGGCTGAGGTCACTGGGGTGAACCTGCAGAATCTGAAGAAAACCATCGAGGAATACAATGCCATGTGCAACGGCTCTCAGGCAGGCTATGACTGGCAGTTCACCAAGCCCGCCAAGTTCCTGAAGCCCATTCTTAAGGCTCCCTTCTACGCTGCCAAGCATTATCCCTCCGGTTACGGCTCTCTGGGCGGCATCCAGGTCAATGAGAACATGCAGGTTCTCAATGACGATCTTGATCCCATCCCCGGCCTGTATGCCTGCGGCACTGATACCGCCACTGTGTTTGCGGATTCCTATTGCTTCTATCATCCAGGTTCCACTATGTCCTATGCAATCAACTCCGGCCGTATCGCCGGCATGGAGGCTGTGGCTTACATGGATTCCGATGAGTTCATCGATCCTGAGGATTAATTTAAACCAAATAAAAAAGGGCCGCCGCTGGCGGCCCTTTTTAACGGAATAACTCCTCTCTTTGCTTCCCCTATCGTCCCTGTCATGGCAGCACGGTGAGGACAGATCTGACAGTCGCCATCTGTATCCGTCATTCAGCAGGAGGCCAATCATGGAACGTTTAACGGTTCTTCACTCCATCCCTCCGGTATACGACCAGGAAAGCCGTGTGCTGTTGCTTGGCACCTTCCCTTCTCCAAAGTCCCGGGAAGCAGGATTCTATTATTCCCACCCGCAAAACCGGATGTGGAGGGTTTTAGCCAGTCTCTTCGGAGAAGAGACGCCGGCAGATACCGAATCTCGCCGCAGCTTTCTCCTCCGGCATGGGATTGCCATGTGGGATGTCCTTTCTTCGTGTAGCATCGCAGGCGCTGAGGACAGCTCCATACGTAACCCGGTTCCCAATGATATCCGTCCACTTCTGCGTGCTGCTCCGATTGCCGCTATTTTCTGTACAGGAAAAAAATCGTTTTCACTTTACAATCGATATCTCAGGACCGAAACAGGACGGGATGCTGTATGCCTTCCCTCCACCTCTCCAGCAAACTGTCGGAAAGAAACGCTGCACACCCTGTCAGAAGCCTACCGTATCCTGCTTCAATACCTGTAGCACCGCTCTGATTATTAACATGTTTTTCCATATTTACAATGTTATATAATTGATACCCGGGTTTTTTTTTGATGCTTGAGTCCCTTCGCTTTCTTTTTTATACTAAATAGTATGAGGCCTGTCTCTCAAAAAACACTTTGGAAAGGAGTGCGATAATGAAGAAAACTTTCCGTTTCCTGACACTGATTCTGTGCCTTTCGCTGTTGGCCGGCGTATTCTCCGCCTGCGGAAGCGCACCGGAACCCGCATCTGCCCCTGCCGCTGAAAGCGCAGCCACTGCAGAAGAAGCCGCTGCACCCGCGGAAGATGTCCCCGAAGAGGCTGCCGCTCCCGCAGATACAGTTTCCGCTGAGGAGCCCGCAGGTTCTGCCGAGGAGCCGCCCGCCGAGGAGGCAGACGGGCCTGCATGGCCGGACTTCCCTCTGGGCAACATGGAGGTTCCGCTGGTGGATGAAGAGGTTGAGGTCACTATCTGGATGGGTGTCAACCCCAACGTGCTGAAGATCACCGAGGATATCGGCAACGACTGCGTTCTCTGGAACGAGCTTGCCGAGCGCACCGGCATCCGGCTTGTGTGGACCGTGGTGAATCCTGACTCGGAGGGAGAGAAGTTTAATCTGATGGTCGCTTCCGATGATCTCACTGACATCATCTCCAACGCGACAACCCTGTACTCCGGCGGCGGTGAGGCTGCCATCACGGATGAGGTGCTCATCGACACGCTGCCCTACCTGACCCCGGAGATCACCCCGCAGATCTGCAAGCTCATGGATAAGTATCCCGACGCCGTTCCCGATGGACTCACCGATTCCGGCTGGCTCCCCGGGTTCCCGCAGCTCTCCATGCAAACTGAGGGAAGCACCTCCTTCGGCTGGCAGATCCGGCAGGACTGGCTGGATGACCTCGGTCTGGAGGCGCCGGAGACCTATGACGAGCTCCATGACGTGCTGAAGGCATTCAAGGATGAGAAGGGCGCTGACGCAGCTCTGATTCTGAACTACGCCTCCACAGGCATGAACAACGCCCTGGTTCAGGGTTACGGCGTCAACGGCATGGTAGCCGATGCTGCCATGGCAGAGCCCTTCTATCAGGTGGACGACGTGGTCATGTACGGCCCCATTCAGCCGGAGTTCAAAGAATATCTCCAGATGATCCACGACTGGTATGCAGAAGGCCTGATCTGGCAGGACTACATGTCCGCCACTGACTTCCAGAACCCGCCTGCCGACGTCGTTCTGGCAGACCGCACGGGCGTGTTCCACGGCGAGGTCATCTATATGGCTTCCTTCCAGAACCAGTCCTCCGATCCCAACTTCCGGCTGGTGGCAATCCCTGATTTCGTCAAGAACAAGGGCGATCTGATTCCCTTCTCTGACGAGCGGAGCTACGCAGTGTCCACACCATGGTCCATCAGCACCCAGTGCGACGATCCGGAGCTGCTGATGCGCTGGTGCAACTATCTGTACACCGACGAGGGCGCCCTGCTGGCCAACTATGGCATTGAGGGCGAGAGCTTCAATTGGGGCGAGGATGGGACCCCGGTGTTCACCGATCTGGTTCTCAACAACCCCGATATGAACACCACCGTGGCTCTGTTCATGTATTGCATGGACCGCGGCCCCTTCTACCGGGACGAGGTTCGGGAGCAGTCTGGCTACACACCCGATCAGAAAGCAGCCAGCGAGATCTGGATGAGCAATCTGACCACCGGCCGTACGCTGGGTACCGCCCGGCTCAACGCCGATGAGACCGATATTTCCAATCAGATCTATCCCGACATCAAGACCTACATTGAGGAGAACGTGCTGAAGTTCGTCACCGGGCAGCGGGATCTTTCCGAGTTTGACGCCTATGTGAAGGACATCGAGGATATGGGCATCGACCAGATCACCGAACTGTATCAGGACGCCTACGAGCGTTTCCTGAATGGCGAGGTTGTAGAGATGGGCGGTCCCATGGGACCCCCGCCTCCCGGCGCGCCCCCTCCCCCATAACATGATTTGATGCTATCTGAATCCATGTGAATGCCCCGGGCCAGGACAGGCTGGTCCGGGGCATTATTACATGAAATGTGATCGTCCCCGTACCGATCCGGTACGGGGACAGATTTACCATTCGTCCAGTGTATAGTCTGTAAAAGGAATATCCTTTTCCTCTGACAAGCGGGTTATTTTTCGTTTAAGCTTTACCCAGTTTCCGCCTGCTTCCACCAGCGTGCTCCTGCGGATAAACACACTTCCGCCGGGTATATCCATCCGTAGAATCTGGTCCTCAACTTTTTTCCTGCCGAATACGCCTGACTTCTCTCGTATGGGACGGATTTCAAATCCGGTAATCTGCTGTTTAGCCATTTCAGTCCCTCCTCGGTTAAACCCAATATAGCCCATTTCCACGGAAAAAACAAGAAGAACTTGTCTTCACTATTCATTTCTTCCAAACTTGTTTTCCTTTTTCATAAATTCATATTCAAACGCTTGCATTCCGATGGAAATATGATAGAATATTATGGTAGTACCATATAGTAAGGAGTGTTGTTTGTTGCTGGAAACATATTTTCTGATTGGCTTCATCGGCGCAGTTGTCGCTCTGGCATTCGCGTTCATTCAGCGCGGCCATGTGATGAAGCATTCCGAAGGTAACGACAAAATGGTGAAAATCGCCCAGGCCATCCGTGACGGTGCCAATGCATATCTCAAGCATCAGTACATCACCGTGGCCAAGGTGTTTGCCGTAGTGTTTGTTATCCTTCTCATTATGGCGATCGCTGGCAAGCTCGCCATGTTTACCCCCTTTGCGTTTCTCACTGGTGGAATTTTCTCCATGCTGGCTGGCTTTATCGGCATGAAGATTGCTACCTCCTCCAATGCCCGTACAGCCTGGGCCGCCTCCGAGTCTCTTAACAAGGGTCTGCGGGTCGCGTTTTCATCCGGTTCTGTCATGGGCTTTACCGTAGTGGGCCTCGGCCTGCTGGATGTGACCATGTGGTTCTGTATCCTGCGGTTCGCCTTCGGCATCTCGGATCCTGTTCAGCTGGGCAACATCATGGTTATGAACGGCATGGGTGCTTCCTTCATGGCTCTGTTTGCCCGTGTGGGCGGCGGTATCTACACCAAGGCTGCTGACGTAGGCGCTGACCTGGTGGGCAAGGTTGAAGCGGGTATCCCCGAGGACGATCCCCGCAACCCCGCTACCATCGCTGACAATGTCGGCGACAATGTTGGCGATGTTGCAGGCATGGGCGCTGACCTGTATGAGAGCTATGTCGGCTCCATCCTGGCCACCTTCGCACTGTCCGCCACCGCCGGATACGGCTTCAAGGGCATGCTTCTTCCCCTGATGATCGCCGTGACCGGTATGCTCTGCTCCCTGGTCTGCACATTCCTGGTCAAGACCAAGGAAGACGCTACCCAGAAGTCTCTGCTGACCTCTCTTCGCACCGGCACCTACGCCGCTGCTATCGTGGCTGCTGTCGTTGCCCTTATTCTGACCATGGTCATCATGGGTAAGATTGGCATCTTTATCGCCATTCTCTGCGGCCTTGTGGGCGGCTGTGCCATCGGTTACTTTACCGAGTATTACACTTCTGACAACTATAAGCCTACTCAGCAGCTGGCTGATGCTTCTGAGACCGGCGCCGCCACTATCATCATCGGCGGTATCTCTCTTGGCCTCAAATCCACAATGGCTTCCATTCTGATCGTTGGTGCTGCCGTAATTATCAGCTTCTTCTGTGCCGGTGGCTCGCTTCATGACGGTCTCTTCTCCGACACCTTTAACCAGGGTCTCTACGGAATCGGCATTGCCGGTGTTGGCATGCTGTCCACACTAGGCATCACCTTGGCTACTGATGCATATGGACCCGTAGCTGACAACGCAGGCGGCATCGCCGAAATGGCCGGCCTCCCCGAGGAAGTCCGTGAGCGTACCGACGCACTGGATTCTCTTGGCAATACCACTGCCGCCACCGGTAAGGGCTTCGCCATCGGTTCCGCTTCTCTGACCGCTCTTGCTCTGCTGGTTTCCTATGTGAATATTGTGCAGGACAAAACTCCTGAAGTTCTGGACTTCACCCTGACCAGCCCCACAGTTCTGGTCGGTCTGTTTGTCGGTGCCATGCTGACCTTTGTGTTCTCCGCCTTTACTATGAGCGCGGTACAGACTGCTGCCCAGTCCATTGTGGTGGAGGTCCGCCGTCAGTTCAAGGAAATCCCCGGCATTATGGACTACAAAGCTGATCCTGACTATCAGGCCTGCGTTGCCATGTGCACCAAAGGCGCACTTCATGAGATGGTAGTACCTGCGTTGCTCGCCATTATTGTTCCCATTGTCACCGGCCTTATTCTCGGCCCCACTGGCGTGGTAGGCCTGCTTGGCGGCGTATCTGTCACCGGCTTTGCCATGGCGGTATTCATGTCCAACGCCGGCGGTGCCTGGGACAACGCCAAGAAGTATATTGAACGGGGCAACCACGGCGGCAAAGGCTCTGACCAGCACAAAGCGGCCGTTGTAGGTGACACCGTAGGCGATCCGTTTAAGGATACCTCCGGTCCTTCCCTGAACATTCTGATTAAGCTGGTTTCCACAGTCTCTATTGTGTTCTCCGGTTTAATTGTCGCGTTCAACCTTATTGGACTGCTTTAAAAGCATATACGAAATGGGCTTCCGCATGATGCGGAAGCCCATTTTCTGTCCGTCGGCACAAAACACAGACAGGATTGCCAATCTTGAGCATTCCAGATTGTCCAGAGACATTGGTACACGCAAATGAAGAAAAGCTTCTGCCGATTCAGTCATAGTCACAGAACAGACGCTATCCTGTATTGTCCGGTCTTGCATGAACGTATTCCTGTCCCATAGGCGATTCTCTCCTGGGATACGTCTGATTTCCGTTGAAGTATTTGGCTGGCTGTGATATACTGAAACCAGCATCAGAAAGGAGTTTTCATAATGTCTGTACTGCTCACCGGAGGTGCGGGATTCATTGGATCCCATACCGCTGTTGCCATGATTGAGGCAGGCTATGACGTGATCATAGCCGACGATCTGTCCAATTCCAGTTCAAAGGTCATTGACCGAATCAATACAATTACCGGCGTCCGTCCTGCGTTTTACCAAATCGACGTGTCAGAAGCTGCCGCTCTGGAGTCGGTGTTCCGTAACCATACCATAGACGGAGTAATTCATTTTGCCGGATTTAAGAGTGTGCCTGAGAGTACCCGTCTTCCGCTGAAATACTATCGGAACAATCTGGATACCGCGCTAACCACTCTTGAGGTCATGGAAAAGTTCGGTTGCAATGCTTTTGTCTTCTCTTCTTCTGCCACGGTCTACGGGGAAGCAAATCCGGCTCCGTTTACGGAGACCATGCCCACCGGAGGCACTACCAACCCCTACGGCACTACCAAGCTGATGATTGAGCAAATCGTCATGGACGCATGCAAAGCCAATGAGAATCTGTCGGCAGTGCTCCTTCGGTATTTCAACCCCATCGGCGCCCATCCATCCGGCCTTATTGGTGAAGCACCAAACGGTATTCCCAACAATCTTATGCCTTATATCACTCAGGTGGCTGTGGGACAGCGCGACTGCCTTTCCGTATATGGCAATGATTACCCGACACCGGACGGTACCGGCGTAAGAGATTACATCCATGTGGTGGATCTTGCCAAAGGTCATGTGAAAGCCATCGGTTATGCGCTCACCCATACCGGTGCGGAATCCATTAATCTGGGCACCGGCAGCGGGAGTTCCGTTCTTGAGGTAATCAATGCCTTTGAACAGGCAAGCGGTATTTCCATCAACAAAAGAATCGTAGAGCGGCGTCCCGGTGACATTGCGGTGTCCTACGCAGACGTATCCAAGGCAGAGAAGCTTCTCGGTTGGAAGGCAGAATACGGGCTTCTGGACATGTGTGCCCACTCCTGGAACTGGCAGAAAAACAATCCGAAGGGATATGAGGACTGATGGACAGAGTTGACCTGCACGTTCATACCACCGCATCAGACGGAACTCTGTCTCCCAGAGACGCGACTTCTCTGGCCGCTATGAAAGGTCTGAAGGCTATTGCCATCACAGATCACGATACCATGGCAGGGCTTTTAGAGGCCGGTGAGGCCGGAGAACTACTGGGCGTGACGATTATCCCCGGTATAGAGATTTCCACAGACTATATGGGGGAAGAAGTCCATGTACTTGGCTACTTCCTTGAACCGACAGCCAAGCCTCTGCGTGAATATATCTCCTGGGTCCGCAGTGCCCGCCGGGATCGTACCAGACGGTGTATTGAAAAGCTTCAGGCAAAGGGCTTCAACATAACCTTTGATCAGCTCTCCGCAGACTATCCGGATGCCACATTGGGCAGACCCCACATTGCCCGGGAACTGATGAAACTCGGTGTGGTAAGCTCTGTGAAGGAAGCATTCCGGAAATACCTGGACGAAGGCAGAAGCTGTTACGTACGGCGGGAATACATTCCGTTTACTAAAGCCATAAAGCTGATCCGTGACAGCGGCGGCGTTGCTGTTCTGGCTCATCCGCTGCAGTACGGCTTCTCCGGCAAGGACTTGGACATCTTTGTCAAAACAGGGACAGAAGCCGGTGCCACCGGTATTGAGATACTATATCCCGGATATACTCAGAAGGATCAGGACAAACTATACACTCTGGCGGAAAAGTATTCCCTGCTTCCCACCGGAGGAAGCGATTTTCACGGAGACAACAAGCCGGACAATCCCCTGGGGGAACCTCCAGTTCCGGCATATATGTTCCTTATGCTGGCCGCCAGCCAGTTTAAATAAGCAGAATGCCCCGCTCTTTCTGGAATGATTGGAGTCAGCCAGTATTCCAGGCGGGGTTTTTCTTTTGTCAACCGAAGATAACACCTTTGGTGCAAATATGGAATCTGGAGTTGCTTGATTTCATATGCTATGGCAGGTACAATATGCTGTAGAGGAGGACACAGGTATGATTTGTGAGAATCTTTCTACTTTGCGGAAAAAGCACGGATTTACCCAGGAGCAGGTGGCAGAAAAGGTCGGTGTAAGCCGTCAGGCCGTTGCAAAATGGGAGAGCGGCGACACTGTCCCTGATATTATGAACTGTGTATCACTGGCCAGGTTGTACGGTGTATCTCTGGACGATCTTGTAAACTACGAAGAGAGCCAGAATCTGCTGCCCATCGGACCCAAGGGTAAGTATATCTTCGGTATTGTTACCATCGGGGAAAAAGGACAGATCGTAATTCCTGTAAAAGCCAGGAAGGTTTTTGGGCTTCAGCCTGGGGACGATCTAGTTATGCTGGGAGACATCGATCAGGGTCTGGCACTGATCAAGGCACAGAGCCTTCTGGAGACTATCATGGAACGGGAGGGTACATAGTCATGACACCTCTTCATGTACAAGGGCTGGAGAAGCACTACCCTGGGTTTTCACTGACAGATATGTCTTTTGACCTTCGTCCCGGAAAAATCACTGGGCTCATTGGGAGAAACGGAGCGGGAAAAACCACTACTCTCCGATCCATACTGGGCTTGCTGCATCGGGACGCCGGAGAGATTCGTTTCTGGGGAGAGGATCTGGACCAGGCCAAGCGTCGTATCGGATATGTGGGAGGCGGCGTCCGTTTCTATCCCACGAAAAAACTGAAGACCATCACAGACGTCACACGCAGTTTTTATGTAAACTGGAACTCAGATATCTATACTCGGCTGATGACACAGTTTTCGTTGGATGAACAAAAGACACCCAAAATGCTTTCAGAGGGAATGAAAGTAAAATATGCGCTGGTGCTTGCACTCAGCCATCAGGCCGAGCTGCTGATTCTGGATGAGCCTACCTCAGGTCTGGATCCGGTCAGCCGGGATGAACTGTTGGAGCTGTTTCTTGAACTTCGGGATCAGGGAACAACGATTCTCTTTTCCACCCATATAACATCGGACCTGGAACACTGTGCTGACGACCTGCTGTATATTCGAAACGGAACGCTTCTGGCGTCTGATACATTGGAAAGGTTTAAGGGATCCTGGAAACTGGTACGTTTTGCAGAACATCCCACTGATCTTCAGGGCCTTCATGGACTGCGCCGTGAACAGAGCGGGTATACCGCACTTATTACTGCCGGCGAATCAGACCTATACCCTTCGGAGGACACAAATCTGGAAACCATTATGGTACATCTGGAACGGGAGGCAGAATAATGAAGCTTCTAAAAAAGGAACTCCGGCTGGCACTGCATCCCACTGCCATAATATTTCTTGCTCTTTCAACCATGCTGCTTATTCCAAGTTATCCCTATCATGTGATATATTTCTATACTACATTGGGTGTGTTTTTTATCTGTATGCAGGGTCGTGAGAATCAGGATGTGGATTTCACCATGCTCCTGCCCATTCGCCGGCGTGATCTTGTTCAGGGTCGATATGCACTCGTGGTGCTCCTTGAATTATGTCAACTTTTCGTTTCGGTTCTCTTCTGTCTGATCCGGTCTGCCCTTTCAATCCCGCCCAATCCGGTGGGTTTGGAGGCAGGTATCCCTCTGCTTGGGTCTGCCCTGATTCTTTATTCCATATTTCATCTTGTGTTTTTCGGCATTTACTACAGGAACGTCACAAAAGTTGGTACTGCCTTTCTGGCAGGTTCTGCTGCCGTCTTCCTGTATATTATTATTGCAGAAGCGCTGCCCCATGTTGTTCCCTTTATACGGGATCGATTGGATACCACCGGTCCGCAGCATCTGACAGACAAACTTGCTGTATTTGGTGTCTGCCTGTTGGTCTATTGCGCTGCGACCGCATTTTCCTGTGCACGCAGCATCCACAATTTTGAAAAGCAAGATCTGTAAATACTGAACCGAAAAAGTGGAGCAGGACGATCCTGCTCCACTTTTTCGGTTTCCTTAAAATCGTATGGATTGGGTCTTTCATAAACAGCAAAAATGTGCTATAATTATTTTTCAAAATAGGATTATTGTGCCCATGGGTCAAGTAACCCATTTATATTCATCAACACGAGGTAATAATATGCTCGAAGTGCTATCCCCTGCCGGCTCCAGCGATGCTCTGGTTGCCGCAGTGCAGAACGGCGCCGATGCGGTGTATCTTGGCTACGGTTCCTTCAATGCCCGCATGAACGCCAAGAACTTCACATTGGAGCAGCTGCAGAAGGCCGTAAGCTACTGCCATATCAGAGGCGTTAAGGTCTATCTGACTTTGAATACGCTTGTTCTTGACCGGGAACTCAAAGCCGCAGCCCAAGTGGTTATTGATGCGAAGAACGCAGGAGTTGATGCTATCCTGGTACAGGATCTCGGCGTGCTTCAGATGGTTCGTCAGGTTGCTCCTGATATGCCAATTCATGCAAGCACCCAGATGTCTGTTCACAATCTGGAAGGTGTGCAAAAGGCCGCAGAGCTTGGTGTCAGCCGGGTGGTTCTGGCCAGAGAACTCAGCCGTAGTCAGATTTCCGCTATCTGTCAGGCCAGTCCCATCGAGGTGGAGGTTTTTGTCCACGGAGCGCTGTGCATGTGTCATTCCGGTCAGTGTTATATGTCTGCCATGATTGGGCGCCGATCCGGGAACCGCGGGCAATGTGCTCAGCCATGCCGGATGTCCTATGGATTTGACCGTAGTGAAAACCGCTATCCTCTGAGTCTGAAAGACAACTGTCTGGTTTCCTATCTTCGTGAGCTGGAACACTTGGGTGTTGCCTGCATCAAAATAGAAGGCCGCATGAAACGCGCGGAATACGTAGCCATAACCACCAAGATCTACAAGGATGCTGCCCGGGGCAAGCCGGTCACTAAGCAGCAGCTCCAGACACTGAGGAAGGTGTTTTCCCGGCAGGGTTTTACCGACGGATATTATCAAGGCCGTATCGGTGCCGAGATGTTTGGAACCCGGCAGGATGAGGAGAACGATCGCAAGCTTTTCTCTGCCGCAAGAGCCACTTACGAGAATACTGAGGCTCAGAGAGTCAACGTAGCCATGGATATGTCCGTGCGCTACGGGACCCCTTCGGTACTTACTGTCCAGGACCGAAACGGAAACCGGGCTTCTGTTCAGGGAGCAATACCAGAGCTTGCCGTATCCCGGCCCCTCGATCAGGCTGCATTAGCCCAGAGGCTCAGCAAAACCGGCGGAACCCCTTATGCAGTCACCGATGTATCTTTGGAGTTGGAGGAAGGACTGATTCTTTCTGCTGCTTCAGTTAACGCCATGCGTCGGGAGGCGCTCGACAGGCTGTCCGCAATCCGTGGTCAGGTTGCTGATACACGAACAGGCCAGTTTGTTCAGCCTCAGACTTTTTCTTCCTACGGCGGACGTCCTCAGTTCACAGTCAGTGTACAATCCTCGGAGCAGTTGACTGCCCAGCTGCGCTATTTCTGCCCGGCGTTGCTGTATATGCCGCTGAATCTTGCTGTTTCCAGAGACAGCGCGGTCACTGCAGCCATTGAATCACTTCATGTGGGGGTAATTCTCCCGCGTGTAATTCTTCCCGGTGAGTGGGACAGCGTACTTACACAGCTCAATACAGCATGGAATCTTGGCATCCGGGATGCTCTGATTGGCAATATCGGCATGATTGACCCTGTCAGCCGTGCGGGTTTCCGCGTTCACGGCGATTTTGGTCTCAATGTTTTCAATTCCGGCAGCACCAACGTATATGCAGGACTTGGGCTCGCCTCTTTGACTGCATCTTTTGAACTTACTCTGCCCCAGATCCGGGATCTTTCCAAGCCGATACCAACGGAACTCATTGCCTATGGTCGCGTCCCACTGATGATCACAGAAAACTGTGTGATACACAGCCGCACCGGTTCCTGCACATGCGGCAGCGGAAGCACCAATCTCATTGACAGGACCGGCAGCCGTTTCCCCGTTCTGCGGGATTGCGGTTCCTGCCGCAGTGTTATTTTCAACAGCAGAAAGATCTACTGGGCGGATCGTTTGTCAGAGCTGCAGAATCTGGGATTATGGGCTCTGCGTCTGAGCTTTACCACAGAGAATGATCAGCAGGTGAATGCCATCCTGGCGGAATTCTCCAAGGGCGGAAACTTTGATCCCGGCGTTTATACCCGCGGATTGTATATCAGAGGCGTGGATTGATACGCTATGGAGGCAACAGCATGTTACAACCTGATCTGATTCTTGCTTCAGCCTCGCCCCGGCGGCGTGAGCTTCTGGAGCGCATAGGCCTTTGCTTTTCTGTGGAGGCTGCCGAGGCAGAGGAAAACCTGATTCCGGGCCTGTCTGCTAGGAATCAGGTTATGCGCCTGAGCCGCATCAAAGCCGATGCCGTGGCCTCCAGGCATCCAGAGGAACCTGTCATTCTGTCTGCTGACACGGTAGTAGTTCTGGACGGCGCAATTCTTGGAAAGCCTTCAGACGAAGAAGATGCCCGGAAAATGCTACGGGCTCTGTCCGGAAGGACACACCATGTTCTTACTGGCATGACCGTAAAAAAGGGACGGTATCAGGAAACCTGCTGCGAAGTTACAGAGGTGCGGTTTGAAAGCCTGTCTGAACAGGAAATCAGCGCCTATATTGCTACCGGTGAGCCTATGGATAAGGCAGGAGCCTATGGAATTCAGGGATTTGCTGCCGTATTTGTCGCCGGCATCTCTGGAGATTATTACAATGTCATGGGACTTCCCCTTCATACCTGCGCGGCAATGCTGCGTAAAGCCGGAATCCCTGTACTGGAGGCACTATGAAAAACTTTTTTTCAACTCGAATCCGCGTGGTTATCGTCATTGCAGCTCTGTTCGCGCTGATCACGATGGGCTTTATTATTCTGAATCCTGGAAAAGCATCTCCCATGAATAACGCTGTTTCCGTGATTATGACCCCGGTGAAGAGCGCCACAAGTCTGCTGGTGCGACGGGCTGAAACTCTTTACAACTATATTTTCGGCTATGAATCTCTTCAGGCTGAAAACGAGCAGCTCAGAGTAGTTATGTCACAGCAGAACCAGGATATTCGGAATTCCCAGAGCTACAAGCAGGAAAACGAACATCTTCGAGCGCTTCTTTCCCTGCAGGACAAGCATACGGATTTTGTCTTTGAAATCGCCAACGTGGTCTCCTGGGATTCCTCCAGCTACGGCAGCGTCATGACTATTTCAAAAGGTTCCTCCTCCGGTTTGGAGCCTGGCATGTGCGCTATCACAGCCGACGGGCAGGTTCTAGGCCTTATTTCAGAGGTAGGCTCCAGCTGGGCTACGGTTACTACAATTCTGGATACCACCTCAGAAATTGGCGCCTATATTTTCGGAAGCGGCTACAGCTGTATCGCGCAGGGCAACTTTGAACTTATGCGTCAGGGCACTCTCCGTGCCGGATATATCAGCTCTTCGGCTACCATTCGAAACGGTGATCAGCTCCTGACTTCCGGAGACGGTGACATTTATCCTGCCGGCCTTGTTGTCGGAACCGTCACCGATGTAGGAAACGACGAAGTCAATGTTGCGAAATACGCCATCATTACTCCCACGGTAAACATCAACACTGTGGAGCAGGTGTTTATTATCAAATCTTTTGATATTAACGACTGACGCGGAAAGGGTGTCGTCATGACAAGCAAAACACAATTACGCATCAAAATGGCCCTTTACGCTGTGATTCTGATTGTAGCAGAGCTTCTGCAGACTTCAGTATTTGGTTCCATGAGTCTTGGACTTGTGCCCAGTGTCATGCCTGTAGCGGTCTCCTGCATCAGTATCTGTGAAGGTGCCGAGCGAGGCAGCATCTTTGGCTTGGCGGGAGGCTGTCTATGGGCTTGGAGCACCCGTCTTACCTTCTATGGAGCATGGTGCATCCTGCTGCTGACTGCCACTGGCATTCTCGCCGGACTCATCACAGACCGTTATCTGCTTCAGGGTATCAAGACCGCCTTGAGCATCAGTGCAGGAGCTCTGCTCCTCACCGACGGAGTTTATACTATCTACGGGATCTTCTCTGGCACCATTCCTCCATATGTATTCTTTACGGTGTTCCTGCCTGAAGCGCTGATTGCCCTGGTTCTTTGTCTGGTAATCTATCCCATCACCGCCCATATTTCCCGGATTGGAGGCTTCCATGGATAGACTGTTTCGTTCCCGAATCACGATTGTCGCTGCACTGGCAGTTCTCGTTGCCGTGATTTTTTCCTTCCGGCTGTTTCTTGTACAGCTGTCTCCGAGTGACAATGGAACCTACAAAAGCTCTGACGTCACTACCTACTCGCTGAAGGTAGCCGCTGCACGGGGTGAAATACTTGCCCGGCATGGCAACGTTCTGGTCAGTAATCGTGCCACATACAGTGTGACCCTCAACAGTTTTGTACTGTTCAATGCTGATGATCCAAATGGTCTCCTGCTCCGGCTGGCAGAAACCTGTCAGAAAAACGGGATAAAATATGAAGACGGACTTCCACTGAATTCGGGGGCACCTTATTCCTATGTGGAGGATAAGGTGGATTACAACTTCAA
>JAEEGL013248231.1_pt1 | contig 14925 bp, 7 predicted proteins | sample 9134231 | NCBI WGS metagenome assembly JAEEGL01 (sample SAMN16246548, study PRJNA631951) | gut metagenome | biome: gut microbiome; feature: rumen; material: fiber-attached | host: Bos | place: Iran: Karaj | collected 2018-10
GCGGGACTTGCGCGAATAGGCATAGATGCCCTGATGCTGGAACCAACGGGGAGCATCCTCTACCGGAATCTCCCGACGGAAATCCACGGCGTATCCGTTCTCCACAAGGACTTTCACCACCGTCTTCAGGGGAACATCCTCCGGCTTAAGCGGGCAGGCCACCGTCACCCAGCAGTCAGGATTCTCAGCAAGGGCCCGCGCCACCTCACACAAGAGGGTCGGTTCAACAAGGGGTTCGTCTCCCTGCAAGTTTACCACCAAATCAAGGTCCAAGGCGCGGGCGGCGGCGGCCACCCGGTCGGAGCCCGTGGCCGCCTCCCCGGTCAGCAGGAACTCAAATCCTGCACGGGACACCACCTCAGCGATTTCATCGCGGTCGGTGGCGCAGACAGTGCGGTCAAAGCATTCCGCAAGGGCGGCACGTTCCAGCGTGCGGACAATCATCTCCTTACCGCACAACTTGAAAAGCGGCTTCCCGGGAAACCGGGAAGACCCCATGCGGGCAGGAATAATACAAGAAACAGTGAGCATAGATCCAGGCAAAGGAGGCTGCTAGCCGCCAATGACCTTGGGAATGGCGAAGTGGTCGTTTTCCACCGCCGGAGCATTTGCAAAAGCCTGCTCCAGGGTAAAGCCCTGTACAGGTACGTCTTCGCGGAGAATTGTCTCGCCGTTCTCAACGGCAGTCATAGGCTCCACGTGGGAAAGATCCAGGGCCTTCAAGGCATCCAGATGATCAAGCATCTTGTCCAGGTGACCCTTGATGGCAGGAATTTCCTCTTCGGAAATGCTCAGGCGGGACAATTTTGCAAGCTTCAGGACTTCTTCACTTTCAAGCATAGGAACTCTCCAATCTTTACGAACCGTAATATAGTAATTTTCCAAATAGAATGCATGGATCCCGTCGCCTTACGGCTCCAGGATGACGTTCATCTACCCTACTACTTCCAGGGCGGCGTATTTCAGAATAATGGTCCGAACCGTGTTGTCGGAACCGAAGCGAACGTCTACGCGGGCATTGTCCCCAGTACCGTAACAGCGGGTAATAACGCCCATCCCATACTTGGAATGGCGAACGCGGGCTCCCGGATGGAAGGGATTCTCACTATATTCATCATAGACAATGCGGGGGCCCGACGTATCGGCAGGCTTAATGGGTGCGGCCACCTTGACGGGATTGCGGAACACAATTCGCCGGTCGTTCTTGCGGACCGATTCCGGGACAGAAGACCTGGAGCCCCCGAATCGTGATCCACCAAGCCGAGCCCCACCTGAAAAGCTCGATGATGAACGGTCGAACGTACTTCGGTTGCGGGCAATGGCTGGAGCCTGGTTATAACGCGGCGCGGTTGGTGCATCGGGGGTCCAGCCCGAAAAGGCCGGACGTTCATCTATGCAGGGTGTGAATTCCACCACCGACGGATCCAGTTCCTTCAAGAAACGGGACGGAGCGAAAGGACGGATTGTCCCCTGGAAAAACCTGCGTTCAGCATGGTACAGATAAAGTTTCTTTTCTGCGCGGGTACAGCCCACGTAAAACAGGCGACGTTCTTCTTCAAGTTGGTCGTTCGCCTCCTTGACGCTCAGCATAGACGTTTCGCGGATCAGCGGGAAGATTCCGTCATCGCAGCCGGCAATATGGACCGTATGGAATTCCAGCCCCTTCGCCATATGGATGGTCATGAGGGTCACCTGCCCCTTGGACTCATCCACCTTCTTATCGCCGTCCGTCAAGAGGGAGATGTCTTGAAGGAAAGCATCTAGCGTAGCACCCGGGTGTTCCTCATCGAATTCGCGGATAGCGTTAATCATTTCATCTACGTTGCCAATACGCTCGTCTGCCGAAAGTTCATCATCCTTCCGCAAGAACTCCTTGTAGGCGATGTCATTCACGATCCGTTCTGCCAGAAGCGGGAGCGGGGTCTCCCCTGCAGCCACAAGGTCTTTCCAGGACTGCACCAGTTCCACAAAGCCCTTCAACTTCGGGGCAGAACGGGATGTTCCGTTGGATTCATCCACAAGCATCTGCCAGAAGGTTCCCTCCCCTTTGCGCACACGGGCAAGAACCGTTTCCACAGAGGTTTTTCCGATGGCTCGGGGTGGAGTATTGATGACCCGCAAGTGGGCCGCATCGTCCTTCTCGTTAGAAAGCAGGCGCAAATAAGAGAGAATATCCCGAACTTCTTTGCGGTCCCAGAACCGAGTCCCCCCGAAAATGACAGAAGGAATGCGGTTGTCGTTCAAGGCCTTCTCGATTACGCGGGATTGAGCGTTTGTACGGTAGAAAACCGCCGTCTTGGAATAAAACGCCTCGCCGGCAACAGAAATCAAATTCGCAATCTGCTGGGCTTCGCTGCGGTCGTCCATCATATGCCGCACCCGGATGGGGTCCCCCGCTTCTTCTTTGGAATACACCACCTTCTGCATTTCCAGAGGGCGTACGTTGTTCGCAATGACAGAACCTGCTCCCTTCACAATGTTAGATGTCGAGCGGTAGTTCCGTTCCAGTTTCACGATGGTTACCGGAGCAAAGTCACGATGGAAATTACGGATAATCTTGATGTTCGCCCCACGCCAGCCGTAGATGCTCTGGTCATCATCCCCTACCACCGTTACATTCTTCTGCTCATTAATCAAGAGCTTCAGAAGTTCATACTGAACATCGTTGGTGTCCTGGTATTCATCTACCACCACATACTGGTAGCGTTCGCTTAGCTGCTCTGCAAGATGCGGAACTTTCTGGAGCATCAGCACCGTATTGAACAGCAGGTCATCGAAATCCATAGCGTTGGATTCCTTTAGGCGCTTCTGGTATTCCCCGTAAAGCCTAGCCCTTCGTTCCTCATCGGCAAATTCCGCCCGCATCATGGCTATTTCAGGAGTCTGCAAGACCGCTTCGCCATTGGTATACAGGATTGTGTTCTTGTAGCGGGATATGGCACCGTGCAGTTTTTTCACTTCTGCCGCATCATAGTTGTCGCCAAGTTCTTCCTTGAGGATTTCTTTCAGAATCCGCTTCTGGTCGTCATCATCGTAGATGGAGAAATTGCTATCGTACCAGGAACCTCCCATAGCGTGAATAACGAAATCCCTAGTGAGGCACAGCCTCAAAAGCTTCAGGCATACGGAATGGAATGTACCCATCCAGTTGAAGGCCAAGCGAGCCTGCAAAAGCTTCTGGATACGGTCCTTCATCTCGCGGGCGGCCTTGTTGGTAAAGGTCACCGCCAGAATACGGTCTGCCTCCACCTGATGGAAAGACACCAAATGGGCAATCTTGTAAGTGATAGCGCGAGTCTTACCCGACCCTGCCCCCGCCAAAATCAACATAGGGCCGTCGATCTTCCTGGCGGCAGCCGCCTGTTCCGGGTTCAGTTCACGATTCAAGACAACATCATCTACCACGTTCGCCATCAAAGGACTCCTTGCTCAAATGTACAATATAGCAAAAGCCCGGCAAGTGCCGGGCTTTCTACTCTACAAGGCCTTTCTACTTGGACTTGGGCCGCTTATAACCGAAGGACTTCAGCAGGTCTTCGGTGACCTTCTTGGTCTGGTTCATCTTATTCACGTTAGTGGCATCATCAAAGGGCGGCAGGTCGCAACGCAAAGTGCTCTTCATGGTAAACTCCGTCTTGTAAACGTAAGCACCGGTAGCGTACAGGCGACCATTGTCCGTATGCAGGTCACCGTTCTCATCGGGCTTCATTTCAAAGTACAGAGTCAGCACACCAGCATCGCTTGCGTAGCTCGGATCGTTCAGGTCCTGAGTAAAGCTGAAGTAATCCACGAACTGTCCAAGAGAGGTGTAGATCCAAATCTTGGCACTCATCTTGGTATCGTAAATGTTCGCCTTACTGATGTCGCTACCCAGCTCACTCTTGAAGTCGGCGGAGCAATGCTCTTCCACGAATTCTTCCACAGTCACCTTCTTGCTGCCCACAGCATCGACGGCATCCAAAAGAATCATTCCGTCAGTGCCCACCAGGTCATCCAGAGTGGCAAGGCCGTTAACAGAATTGATCACGGGAACCTTGGTCTCGATACCGAGAGTGGGGCCCAAGTGGTCAGTCATACCCGGATAAACTTCCTCGCCGGGCTTGGCGGCCTTGTTCTTGAAGCTTCCGCCCACCTGGGTCTCGATTTCCTTATCGGCCTGGGGGTTGTAGATGGACACAGCGAAGGTCTGGCCGTTTTCAGGCTTCTTGGTGGCATAGTATTTGTCCACGTCTTCCTTGGTAATGTTCGTCACAGGCTTTTCTACAGAGATGTCTACATCCTTTGTATTCTTAGCCATCACGTACACCACCGCAGAGGCTTCGTTACCGGCCTTGTCGCGGTAGAAGCGGACAATCTCGTTGATTTCACCGGGCTGCAGGCCTTCAACCGTCAAGCTGTCCTGAATCTGGCAACCGAGACCATCACCCAGATCTACGCACCACTGGACCTCGACCATATTGGAATGCAGCACAGCCTGGTCTTCGGGAGAAAGAATCTTTACCTTGGGCGGAATCAGGTCGACCACGATATACACGGACTGGGTTGCAGAATTGCCCATCTCGTTCACATAGGTGTAACTTACCTCGTAACCCACGTTACCGTCCTTGTCCTTGGTCACCTTGCCCTTCTGGTCAACAGTGTAGCTCACCTGAACGGTGGTTTCGCCGATACCCTTGGCCTTGGTGTTATAGTCGTAGGTCACAGAGAACAGCACCTCGCCCTCGGTCAAAGAATAGGCATACACCGGGGCCGCATTGCCAATTCCGGAATCGGAGTTGCTGGCAGATGCGCTACCAGATCCCCCGTTACCGCTGCCGTTGCTTCCGCCGTTACCGCTATTGGAGCCGCTATTAGACGTACCGCTGTTGGAGCTACCAGGTTTACCGCTATTGGAACCGTTATTAGACGTACCGGCATTGGCCGTACCAATGGTACCCGGAGCCACCGTAGTCGTCTTGAGGGCCTGACCCGTCGCGGCATCGGCCACGTAAGAAACATTCACAGTCTTGCCATTAACGCTGATCTGGTAAGACACCGTCATGACTTCGATGGAATCGATCTTTCCGTTAGGTCCGATCACCGGAATCTTTTCCACATTGCCATTCTTGTCTACCACGTACGAAATCACCACATCCACGCCGGCAACCTTTTCCGTGTAAGAGACCTTGGTCTGGTCGCCATTGTACTGGGAGTAGGTCACCTCGGAAATGGGGTTCTCGTTAAGCACGGGAGCCGCCTTCACCACGGCATTCACAGCCTCGTAAGTATTGGAGGGGATGGTCACCGGCTCCAGCTCCGTATTCACCGTAAAGGAAGTACTCTCGTAATTGCAGGTGGAATCAGTATAGGACTCATCCAGCACAGGTTCCTTCACCGTAACCACGATATCGTTGTTCTTCTTGTTCACATAGACCGAGGTATCGGACTCATCTACCGTTTCCACCAGCGTAAAGATGTTGCTGCTGTTGTCGTGCTCGGCAGAAGTCGTCACCGTCACCTCGGGAGTACGGGTGCTGACAAAGATAACCACGTTCTCGGTGGCGCCGGTATTCTTGGTGGGATCCTTGTAAGTCAAGGTCACCACGTTGTAGCCTTCCTTGAGATTTGTCACCGTGGTGGTGGTGTCGCGACCATCAGCCGTCCAATCGATAACCACAGCGTTCTCGTTAATCAGGTAGGGTTCAGAAATGTTCGGGTAATCCTGCTTCTTGGCTCCGCTCCCAGTCTCGATGTGGGTAACCACAATCTTGGAGCTTTCCTTAACATCGTGAATGTTGATGGTGACCGTCGCCGTGTCGGCGTTGCCGTCCGGATCCTTCACCTGCACCAGCAGAGTGTAGGACTTCTGGGCCTCGTAGTCAAACACGTCGTTAGTCTTGATGACTCCGGTATTGGCATCGATGGTGAACTTGGCCTTGTCACCGCCAACAGCAGTGAAAGTGTTCTTCCGGAAATCAGCCGGCGAGTCGGGATCATAGACGTATTCCATCATCGACCCAACCGTAGTGCCCTTGGGCTGGTTCTCGTCCACCACCATGGTAGCGTCATCGATTTCGGGACCTTCGTTGATATCCTTGATGGTAATCTTCACCAGGGTTTCAACACGGTTATGTCCATCGTTTACAAACACCTGGATTTCAAAAGTCTTCTTGGTAAGGGCTTCGAAATCGATTTCCCTCGCCACCTTGACCTTGCCAGTCTTGGAATCAATGCTAAAGGCCTTGCCGTTGTTTCCACTACCAAAAGAGTACGTCAGGCTATCGCCTTCGGGGTCAGTACCCTTTACCTTGCCCACCACAGAATCCACAGGGGCATTCTCGCGGATGGTAACCGTAAACCCGGTAGCCGTGGGCAACTCGTTACCGTCAATAACGGTAACCGTAGAAGGTAGCTCAATGCAGCTGGGCGTAGTACCGGGCTTGCCGTTGTCGCAAATACGGATTGTCAAATCATAAGAAGACTGCTTTTCGTAGTCAATAGCGTAATCCTTCGCAACCAGGATGTCACCAGAGGTGTTGATAGTGAACACTCCGGCCGTATCTCCGTCAACAATGCTGTAGGTAAGAGCTGTACCAGCATCTTCATCGAAACCTTCTACACAGTGATAAAGAACGCCGCCAACCACACAATCCACAGGGGTTCCTGCCTTGGAGTTTTCCTCGACAGTTCCGTTTCGGACAGTTCCCGTCGGTTCTTCATTGACATCGACGACACGCACAAGAGCCCAAGCCCTCGTCGTATTGACATTGTTCTTGTCGGAAACATCAATGCCCAACAGATAGAGGTTGCCCTCCTCGTAGTTCGGAGCAGAAGTCACGGAAATTGCACCGGAGCCATTGATGGAGAACAGCGAACTACCGTTTCCTTCGGCAATGGTGTAAGTCATCGTGGTTCCTTCAGGATCGGTCGCAACAATAGAGCATCCCTTGGTCCAGGTCGTAGTGTTCTCTTTTATTTCGCAGGTGTCATTCTTCACTACAGGCGCTTCATCTTCGTTGGTAACGTGTATAACAACCTGAGCGGTGTCCTTAGCACCTTTCTTGTCCGTCACCGCCACCTGCAAGGTATACTTGTACCCCTGAGAACTCAGCGACTCGTAGTCGATATTCTTTTTCGTATAGACCAGCGCAACGGTATCTCCCTGGACAACGACCTTCCTTATCTCAAACACCCCATTCGGATCACTAGATGCTAAGATCGAATAAGTCAGGTACTTTCTACCGTCTTCAGGGTCATAGGCGTCTATTCTCCCTACGTATTGCCCTATGCCACCATTTTCAACAACAGTGGTGTCAAAATCGGTCACATTTGGCTTTTCGTTCACATCGGTAATGGTAACATTCACAGCAACATCCACACTGTCAGTTCCAGCCCCTGTTCCGTCCTTCACCCGCACAATCAGGGGATATACGGGATTCGCCAATACCTCATAATCAACAACTTTCTTGAGCGTAATCTTGCCGGCAGAACTAATCTGGAAAACATCTCCTACATTTCCGTAGACAATTTTATACTGCAAGCTCCAATACTCACCCGACTTTTTCGTACTAGTATCCACATCGGATGCAGACACAGTGCAAATCGATGTCCCTACCGGTGAATCCTCGCGGATGGAAACGTTGCACCCTGTTGCAGTAGGAGCATCGTTCACGGGAGTCACATTGATGGTCAATGTATAAGCAGAGGGTGTAACCCTTCCTTCGGCAGGGTCCTTTATCTTGAACCCAATTGTCGTGTACGGGGAACCAGACTGGTTGGCAGCCGGGGTAAACACCAGCTTGCCGAGGCTAGCTCCAGGGATAGTGTCATTCTTGGAAACGTTGCTACCGTTGAGCTTGAGCGAGCCCTTCCCAGGAAGCGAAGTGATAATCACATTCATGTTGTTTCCCAAGCCAGTTCCATCATCACACTTTGCCGGGAACGCTCCCGCAAGGGCTATCCGGGCATCCTCCGGAATGGTAACGCTATTATTCTCACTGCTCACATTGCAGGGTGTGGTATTATCATCATCAATAATCTGCATGGAAACGGGCCACTCGCGGCTATTGTCGCTAAAGACACCTCCCGTCAGGTTAAAAATCTGTAATGTAAAGAATTCTCTCTTTTCCTCAACGCTATCATCGTTTATCCAAATCTTGATAGGAGTCTCGGTAACCTTGGTTCCCTTAGGAATACGAGCAGAAGCAGTATCTACACCACAAATGGGGAGTGCTATGTAGTGTCCGCCGCACCCCGCCTGGCCACTGGTAGTGCACACGTCGTTGATATTGGCAAGGGTAGAACCCGCAGCCTCAGGGCCGTTAAAGGCAAAACAGTAGCTAAAGGTAACATCGGTGGTCGGAGACTTAGTTAAGCTGATATCCAAGGAGCTACCGGCATAGCTGCTAGCCTTGACATCCGCCTCGGAAAGAACCTGGTTTGCCGCCATGTTAAGCCCAATTTGAGGTGGATTGAAAGGAACATACTTGAAGTCCTGAGCCAAGAAGTTTGCATCAATCTCAATAAACTTGGCAAGGAGTTGACCCGCAAAATGCGTGTTCTGCTTAAAATGGATTGTGCCTCCCGATATGTAGGTTCCCTGCATGTATTTATCACCCGCCCCCATATCCAGGTCGTATGGCGTATAAATCAACAAGTTGCCAGCGTATTCTGAATTGAGGAGGGGAGTGTCCGTATAACCGACCCATGCGGAGCCGTTCCAAGTAGCACCCTTGGCATAGACCACCTGAATGTTGTTTCCTCCTGTTGATCCGATTCCCGTAATAGACCCCTTCACAAATACTTTGGTCAGGCGACCATCGGGAGGCATCACTACGTGGAGCTGGGAATTATTCGAAAAGGAAATAGACTGGACGAAGTAGTTGTACGCCGTACCCGTATCGCCAACACAGTTGGGAGACGTGTAAGTGACGCCATCACATACAGGGGGCACGTGAATGTAGCGTACACCTCCATTTCCACTTATGGCAGGATTCCAGCTCACAGAAGTGTCCCGCAAGGCGGGCACATCCAGAGTCGAATCTATAGCATAAACCTGGTTAGTATCAGCGCAGTAACCCGCATTGATGGAACCATGGCCATTGGTCACACCCGTGCTTGTGTATCCATTGTAAGCGCCATTACCAGCAGTACCATTACCAACACAAGTCTTGCCGGCAAAATAGTTGCTAGAAGCATTGTTATTGCTCGTATTAAAAGTTTTACCGAAACGGGTCGGCCCCGTCAAAATGGAGTCTTGACCAGTTTCATTGCTGAAAGAGCCGCCAAACATCAGGGGACCACCAATGGAATGGTTTGAGTTCCCCCCCATCTTGAAGTTACCCTTCGCACTTCCCACATAACCAACGCTGTCTGTTATGTGGATATTCTGACCAACGAATGAAATTCCATTTCCGCCAGTTACGCCTGTAGCGAACAGCTTGTACTTCATCAAGCGGTTCCACATTTTCAACTGCGTAGTCGTGTCCATCGAACCAAAAGTGAACGGATAGACGTCTACGGAATACGTCGGTTCACCAGCGAAGGTTGAACAGACAGCCCCGACCACCAGGGCAAGTCCTAGTAAATTTTTCTTAAGAAACCACATACACAGTCTCCTGGGCAAGGCCCAAATCCACAAAGTCCCCTCGACAATGCGGCACACACTATGTTAAATATAATTTATAAAAGCCGTATTTCAAAATGGAATGTTTCGATTTGGATACATTTTAGTGATAAAAAAGACCCTTTTTTGCACTTTTTATAAAAAAACACCCCGGATTTATGGTCCGGGGCGTGTAGAAAAGCGATTTTATGCTACCAACCTATACCGCATTTCAATCCAGATGGCGGGTTGGCGTATAATATAAATACATACGAGCTATTTAGAGTCACAGGTACTTTAGTCCCTAGGTTACCCCAACTCCCTGATTGAATATTTTGCCCATTAAAGACTCCAATAATATCACTTGAAGCGTTTCCTGAAACGGTACAACCGAACCCATTTCTAACTTCAGAACCTCCTATAGTAACTCTATAGATTCCTTCGCCAAAAGATTTATAAGCTGTTGAAACCGTATCAAGCGTCGGTTCCTTATACACCACATTGAATGTACAACTACCACTCCCTATCTTGTTCTTTAGAGTTAAGGTGTAGTTCACTGTATCTGCAGAAGATTCCCCAGCAATGGACAACGAGCCTCCACTATATCCACTGGAAGATGAGGCGATGTTGCTGCCACCTGTTTTCTTCAGGACATAACCGCACTTGTCGTCATCGTAATCACAACCTGAGATGGACTTCGGCTTGACTGTAAGGGATGCGCCTGTTGCCCAAACCTTGCCATCCACGCTGCAAGTCGGTTTTGTTTCCGTCACATTGCGCACCAAGGCACTCGGGCAAGAAACACTTTTCGGCGTCGAACTGCTTTCATCCACCACCGAAATCGATTCGCTGTAGGTGCTCGCCGATGAAAAGCCCTTGGTAACAGTGTAAACATTACTTCCAGATACAGCGCCGCTCCACGAGACAGAAGTCACATCATAACACCCGCCCTTGGTCAATGTCCACGTGTAGGAAACAGGGTTGCTCTTGGTAAGGTTGTTACTTGCACTGTTCAACTTTACCGTACAGGTGTAACTGTTATTGGTGTTACAATCCGCCTTAATGGTAACCGCATCGCAGACAACATTCTTCCCGCCCATGGAGAACAGGACAGATTTTTTGTCGCCAGCCAAGGAATAGGTCACATCAAATTTGTATTCCGTCTGCGCAGATGCATAGGACGTATCAAGATATGTCCTTGAAGCTCCATCTGTGGTAGAATTGACAAACCACTCCACATTGTCGGGAGCCGAGCACGTATTGCTATTATCAGGTTTGAAAGTGTATGTAACCTTCTTGTTCTTGACTCCGGGACTTGGGCTCACCTTGCAGGTGCCGGAAAGAACAGTATTGGCAGCACAGGCCGTGCCGGTATTGCCACCGCCACCACCGCCACCACCATGTTGGGTCACGGAACTGCTGCTCAACACAACCACAGTCGCAGAACTGCTGCTCCGTGAAACGGAACTGGCGACAATATTAATCTTAGAACTGCTTGAGCCCAAGTCAATATTGATATTGCCGGAGCTGGCCACCTTGACGCTGGAGGAGCTAGGGTTCAAGACAGACATATCGAAGGAGCTGCTGCTCCCCGTCTTCTTGGAGCTACTGCTGGTCGAGGCATACTGCCTGGAGCTCTTCCCTGAACCAGAGCCATTGCTGCCTCCATCCCAATCATCGATAAAGCCATCATCATCGTACCCGGCACCGCTGGCACTGCTGCGCCTACTGGAACTGCCCGAGGTCGTGTTGCTACCGCTGCTGGTCACGTCCTCATCACCGTCGCCGGCACTGTTGGAAGACAACACGAAAACAGGGAGCTTTCTACCTTCCTTGTCATAGATAAAGGTAGAATCCCCTTCTTTATAGATGATGTTTCCCGAGGAATCCCTCAAAATGGTGGTATAGTCGCCCTTGTAGATTTCCCCGGTCTTTTGGGCCTTTTCCCAGCACTCCTTGTCCTTCTTGCAAGCGTTCACGATGCTGTCGAGCATCTCGTAGTCGATGGTGCTCGGGAACCGGCTGATCATCATCACCTCGTTGTCGCTCAGCGAATCCACTGAACCATCACCGCAGGACCAGACCAGAAGCCCTGCGACAAGGATTGCCAAACCTAGTACACTTTTTTTCCACATATTTCCCTCCATGCGGATTCAGCGACAAGAATGCGCATTGTAAATATAACTTTTACCGGGGTATTTGTCCAACGATTGTAAAAAAAACTATGCATTAAATCACAGGGAAATGCCCGACCACCCCTTGTCGTTCGGCTAAAAACAAGCTAAATTGCGTAGTCCCAGGCCCTGAACAATGATTATTTGCGGGCAATTCGCCAGGGCGAAAGCAGCAACGGACTTGCGAATCTTTATGTGTTCAGGTCGCCTGGGATTTTTTTTGCCCTATGATTCTCTGGACCTTCCGACACACCAAGCCCTACAACCCAAACGATGTCTGCTACGGACGGCTGGATTTCGACGTGTCCCCCACCTTTTCCGAAGAATCCTCGCTGGCCATAGAGGCTTTTCGCAAGACACACGCCAAGCCTACCCGGCTTTACAGCAGCCCCCTACTCCGGTGTATGCGGCTGGCCGAAAAAGTTTCGGAAGCAACAGGGCTTGCCATCGAAAAAGAAGATTCCCTACTGGAGCTGAACTTTGGCACCTGGGAAGGCCAGAAACTTACCGCCGTACCCCGTACCGAGATGGCCAGCTGGATGCAGAACCTGCGGGGATTCCGCTTTCCGGAGGGCGAGAGCTTTTACGACGTAGATAAACGCGTCGGAGCATTCCTAGACACCCTTCCCGAAAACGGGGAGTTCCTGTGGGTGACCCACGCAGGCGTCATCGCCGCCCTGCAGCACTTCGCCTGCGGGCTTCCTGACAATGAATTCGTGGAAGGAAAGTTCAGCTACACCATGGTGAACCGTTTCGACCTAAAACGCGATGCCGATGGGCACTACCGGGGCACGTTTACAAAGATCCACGACGGCATCCAGATGCCACCGTTACCGCTGGGCTAAAAGTCCAACATCATCAGCGCCTGGGCGCCCCCCGTAAGGTTCGGCAACAGCGCCAGGTGAACCGGGTTGTCAAAGTCACTCAGAAGGGCGTCTACGGCCGCATCCCCGATAGAATACAAATAAATTAACGCTATGCCCCAGATATACTGGTTCCTGTTCTTGCGGTAATAAGTCAGGCGTTCTGCAACCCGCTCGTAATCCTCGGATTCGGGGCTTTCCGCCTCCATCACGTGCTTGCGCTCCACGTAATAGTTGACCATCTTCTGCGATGTCCAGATACTGGTGCTTGCACCGATAAGCCCCATATACAACAGACCCGCCTTGCCGAACTCCCCATTGTACATCTGCCCAAAGCCGGGAATCAGCCCCCAAAGGATGGCCGCCTTCATGCTGCGAAGTTCCACGCTCCTGTAATTGTTGTTCCACCAGATTCCGAAGGCGTCAAACATGCCGTACAGGTGGAGCCCCAGCAGCCAGGCGTTCTCCGCAATGCGCAGGTCCTCCTGTTCCTTTTTCTTGTCGCTTTTCTCGCGGACCCGGTTCAGGAACTCGTTACGCTTCTCCTGGTAAGAGGGGATACTGTCCCGGTCTGCAAAGGCCAGTTTCCGGGTATACAGGGCCACGGAATCCTGGAACGGCCTAGCCTGTTTCAAGACCCTGTCTTTCTGGAAGGCCTTGTTGTAATAGACTTCGTAAAAGAGGAACGCCTCAAAGGCAGTGATAAATCCACCCCGTATATAATGCTCAGTATAATAATGCCCACCACCAGGGAATATGCTGAACAGCATAGTCAAGGGGAGCGAATTGCGGGTAGTGGGGATATCCCACTCGTTCACCGTGAGGGTGTCGATGGATTCAATGCCGGTCTTACCCTTCTGCAGGGGATCGCTCTGCGCAAAGAGTGGGGCCACTCCCAGACACACGAGCAGGGCTATGTAGGCAATGAATTTCATCGTGAAGGAAATTTAGTAATAAGTAAGAAGTAACAAAACTTTGAAACCAGAAAGTGGTATATTTTCGCTGTTGAAATAAAAATCAACAAAATTAAATATATGTCATTTTTTGTCGTTAATTTTTAGCTAGATTAAGGAGTATGAAAGCAATGACTGCTGCAAAAGAGAACCTCCAGAAGCTGGTCGCCGAAATCCAAAAGGCACTGCTCACCCGAGGCGAAATGCTTGCCACCGCAGAATCCTGCACCGGCGGGCTTATCGCCTCCGAGATTGTGAACGTGGCGGGCAGTTCCGCCGTGTTTGCAGGGGGCATCGTCGCCTACCAGAATTTGGTCAAGCACGAGCTGCTAGGGGTCCCTGCCGAGATTCTCGAAAAGCACGGAGCCGTAAGCCGCGAAACGGTAGAGGCCATGGCCAGGGGCGCCCGTGAAAAGTTCCATGCCGACTGGGCGGTGGCCACCTCGGGTATCGCAGGCCCAGGGGGTGCCGAGCCTGGCAAACCTGTGGGTACGGTATGGATGTGTGTCAACAGTTGTTTGCAAAATGAGTCTTATTGTAAAATTTTCGCAGGAAACAGGCAGGAAATCCGGGAAAAAGCAGTCTATTACGTGTTGGGCAAGCTACTTTTTTTGATAAATAACCAAAAAAGCACTTGCACAAACGAACACTAAAATGTATATTTAACGAGAAAACAATAAAAACGGAGTCAATCATGGCTAAGAAAACGACAACACCCACTAGCAACCTTTCCAGCGAAAAAGCAAAGGCCGTCGAGGCGGCAATTGCACAGATCGAGAAGAACTACGGTAAAGGTTCCATCATGGCACTGGGCAGCCAGCCCGTCGAAGAAATCCCTGTCATCCCGTCGGGCTGCATCCAGCTGGACATGGCGTTGGGAGTAGGCGGTTTCCCCAGGGGCCGTATCATTGAGATTTACGGGCCCGAATCTTCCGGTAAGACTACCCTCACCCTGCACGCCATCGCCGAAGCCCAGAAGCTTGGCGGAGTGGCAGCCTTCATCGACGCCGAGCACGCCTTCGACGCCGTCTACGCACGCAAGCTGGGCGTCGACATCGAGTCCCTGCTGGTCTCCCAGCCCGACACCGGCGAGCAGGCCCTGGACATCGCCGAGACCCTGGTCCGTTCCGGCGCCATCGACATCATCGTCATTGACTCCGTGGCGGCCCTGGTTCCCCAGGCCGAAATCAACGGCGAAATGGGCGACAACCACGTGGGCCTGCAGGCCCGCCTCATGAGCCAGGCCCTGCGCAAGCTCACCGGTATTCTCTCCAAGTCAAACACCTGCATGCTGTTCATCAACCAGCTCCGCATGAAGATTGGCGTTATGTTCGGCAACCCCGAGACCACCA
>JAEEGL013742178.1_pt1 | contig 14925 bp, 12 predicted proteins | sample 9134231 | NCBI WGS metagenome assembly JAEEGL01 (sample SAMN16246548, study PRJNA631951) | gut metagenome | biome: gut microbiome; feature: rumen; material: fiber-attached | host: Bos | place: Iran: Karaj | collected 2018-10
CTTGAACTCGGCGTCGGCTACAACACGCCGGTCATCATCAAATATCCGTTCTGGCAGATGACCGCGAAGGACCCGGACGCGACCTACGCCTGTATCAATTACGGCGAAGCGGTCACGCCCGAGGAGATCGCCGACCGCTCGATCTGCATCGACGGGGATATCGGAGAAGCGATAGAAAAACTGTTATAACAAAAGGCGGCGAGTTGCTTGGTAACCCGTCGCCTTTTTCTTAAACTTCAATTTAGTGGTCAACAGCTGAAGTCCGTTTTCTCTTTGCTTTCTCTTCAAGTGTCATTTTTCTCCTCATTTTTCCTCTTTTTCGGTTTTTTGCATTGATTCGAGCTGACGAAAATATGGATTTGAAAGTGAGAGACATATTTGAAGTTTTTCATTTTCTCATCAGTGTTTGCATCATTCAGAAAGTTACAAACAATATGACTATAATCCGTTAAAGTCATACGTTATAAAAAACTCGAAATCAGTTTGCGCGAAAGCGCACATGGGTTCGAATCCCATCCTCCCCGCCAAAACAGGATTACTATTTCAACTGAGATAGTGGTCCTTTTTTGTTTCTTAACCATCCTTTTGAGCGAAAATTGACTTTATGTCATCGGAAATCAACAACACATATCTTTCAATTACAGGTCAATAGCTGTTATAATATTTATAGCAAAACATTGGAGGCGCACTGTTTTGTTTATAACTGCATCTGAATTTAAGATGAATCATGGCAAGTATTTACTGCTTTCAGCCAAAGAGGATATCTACATAACAAAACACGGCAAGATCATCGCGAAGTTATCCAAACCGTTTCAAGACAAAGTGGATCTCGTGGAATCTCTTGTTGGAATTCTTTCTCAAGATATTACGTTGGAAAAAGCCAGAGCGGATCATCTAAATAGGATTTGACTTCTGTACTTTTTGAAGTAGGATTAACAATCCCCAAGATCGAGGCTTTCGGAGGAACAAAAGATGATAGAAGTCAGAGAGACGACCATGAAGGACATCCAAAATGTTCAAAGACTTTGGGCCGACGGGGATGTCATGAAATTTGTCGGATTCCCGAACGGATTGATCCAGACGGGGGAAGAAATGCAAAACTGGTTTCGATGGATCGAACAGGGCAGACCTGCTCTGAATCACTACTCCATTTTCGAAGACGGGCAATACTGCGGCGAATCATTTTACGAAATCGACAGAGCGCGCAAAAGCGCCGCTTTGGACATTAAACTGTTTGGGTTCGCACGAGGACGAGGCATTGCGACAGCAGGTCTATCCTATGCGATTCAAGAAGCCTTCCGCAACGGAGCAGAAATTGCTTGGGTCGATCCGAATCCGAAAAACAAAAAAGCGATTGCGCTGTATACGAAACTGGGATTCTGCCAGAAAGACTTTCCGGATTATTTGAAAAAAGAAAAAGAAGATTTCAACTCAATTTACATGGAATTGCGGAAAGATTGAGTGTACTGATAAATAATAAGGGTATTTGCGAGGGAAAAATGACTACTGCAATCGTTTACTATTCGAAACACCACGGCAACACGAAAAAGCTACTCGATGCTATCTCTTCAGCAGATGATTCTGTCGAGCTGATCGACGTGACCGAGCAGCCGGATGCCGATCTGTCCTCATTCGACCGGATCGGGCTGGCCTCCGGAATCTATTTCAGCGCATTTGCAAAGCAGATCATCGCCTTTGCCGAATCCCATCTGCCGGAAAACAAGGATGTATTCTATATCTATACTCACGGCGCGCCTGTCGGAGGTTTCCTGAAGGGCATCCGAGCGGTAGCAAAGAAAAAGAACTGTCGCGAGATCGGAAAGTTTCACTGCCTCGGTTTTGACACCTTTGGCCCATTCGGAAAGATCGGCGGTATAGCCAAAGGTCACCCGAACGAAAAGGATATCGCGAAAGCGGTTGAGTTTTACCGGGCTCTTTGAAACGGGTAGGCCTATCCGTTGTTAACTTGGCAACCGCTGCCCAACCGAGAATGCTGTGTTGCCGGATCAAAAACAGTGGCCGGTGCAAGGGAGATTTTTTGTTGGCAAAAATGAACAAATTGCTCTCTAGTACTTGCGAAGGAGTCTTGTCAACTGTATAATTATATATGTTCTTATAAATATTGAACAATACTTTCGAATGACGCGGGGAAGAGAAATGGAAAGTTGCAGTTGCCATATCGACAGGAGCATTTATCCGTCGATGGGTAAGTGCGCTTTTTTGCTTTAAAGGCAGGGTGGAGGACATATGAGAAAGATAGGAATTGTCATGGGCAGTGTCAGTGATCTGCCGATTGTAAAGAAGGCAACGGGCATACTGGATGCTTTTCATGCCCCATACGAGGTGCACGTCTATTCGGCACACCGGACACCGGATGAGGCTGCGCTATTTGCCACAAAGGCCAGAGAAAACGGCTTTGGCGTGCTCATCGCTTTCGCAGGAATGGCTGCACATTTGGCCGGGGCACTGGCGGCCAGAACGACGATCCCGGTGATCGGGGTCCCCTGCAAATCCAATATTTCGGACGGCTTGGATGCACTTCTGTCCACGGTTCAGATGCCTTCGGGCATTCCGGTAGCCACGGTGGCCGTAGACGGCGGAGCGAACGCAGCTCTGCTCGCTCTGGAGATTCTTTCCGTTGAAGACGCAGAACTGGCAGCAAGGCTGGATGCCAAACGAGAGGCAGATGCGCAGAAAGTGCTCGTCGCGGACGCCGACATCGACTCGCAAATCAAATCGTAGATACTAATTCTTTGGAGGACAATATCATGGAAAAGAGAGAACAACTGTATGAAGGCAAAGCCAAAAAAGTATTTGCCACTGATGACCCGCATTTCGTCATCGTTTCGTATAAGGACGATGCCACGGCTCTGGACGGACTGAAAAAAGGAACGATCGCAGGGAAGGGCGCTGTGAACAACAGAATGTCCAACTACCTGATGCAGCTTTTGGAGAAGAACGGTGTGCGCACGCACTATGTGAAAGAACTCAGTGACAGAGAAACGGTCGTCAGAAAACTGAAAATCGTTCCCCTGGAAGTGATCATCCGCAATATTTCCGCTGGGCATTTTGCTCAAAGATACGGCGTGGAAGAGGGAATCGTTTTCACCGAACCAACGATCGAGTTCTCCTACAAAAACGACGATCTGCACGATCCTCTCCTCAATGCATACCACGCATTTGCATTAGGGCTTGCCACGAAAGAGGAGATGAACTGGATCAAAGAGACCTCTTTCAAAGTCAATGAAGTCATGAAGAAATATTTCGCCTCACTGGGCGTCACGCTTGTCGATTTCAAACTTGAATACGGAAAAGACGAGGACGGGGTACTGTACCTCGCCGATGAGATTTCCCCCGACACGTGCCGTTTCTGGGATGCCAAGACCGGAGAAAAACTGGACAAAGACCGTTTCCGCAGGGATATGGGAGGAGTCGAGGCCGCCTATGAAGAAATGATGCGGCGTGTATTCGGTTGAGAGGTGACACATGGGCGGTTTTTTCGGAACTGTTGGCAGACAAAGCGTTCTGACAGACGTTTTCTTCGGCACGGATTATCATTCCCATCTGGGGACCCGTCGGGGCGGGATTGCAACGTACGATCCCGAAGCAGGTTTGCAGAGAAAAATCCACGACATTACCAATTCTCCTTTTCGGACGAAGTTCGAGCGGATCTATGAGGAAATGCAGGGAACTGCAGCGATCGGCTGTATCAGCGATTATGATCCTCAACCGCTTCTGATCCGTTCCTCTCTCGGGTTATATGCGCTCTGCATGATCGGTATGATCACGAATGCGGAAGATTTGATCAACCGTTATTTTTCGGATAACGGCGGTCATTTTTGCGCTTTGAGCGGCGGTGCTGTCAACACCACGGAATTGATGTCTGCCCTCATCAATCAGAAAAAGAGTTTTGCGGAAGGCATTCAATTCGCGCAAAGCGTCATCGAAGGATCTGCCTCTGTTCTGCTTCTGACCTCGGAGGGGAAAATCATAGCCGCAAGAGACAGACTGGGCAGACTGCCCATCCTGATCGGAAAAAAAGAGGATGCCTGCTGCGTCAGCTTTGAGTCTTTTGCATATCAAAAACTCGGTTATGAAGATGAAAAGGAACTGGGTCCGGGAGAGATCGTGGAGATCGATGCATCCGGAGCTAAAACGATCGTTCCTCCTGGCGACAAAATGAAAATCTGCTCTTTCCTGTGGTCTTATTACGGTTATCCCACGTCCACATATGAGGGCGTCAATGTCGAAGTCATGCGCTATCGCAACGGAGCGATCATGGCGAAAAACGACGCCGAGGCAGGAAAAAGCAAGGATATCGATTATGTGGGAGGCGTTCCCGATTCGGGCACTCCCCATGCCATCGGATATGCCAATCAGAGCGGATTGCATTTTGCCAGAGCCTTTATCAAATACACGCCGACGTGGTCCAGAAGTTTTATGCCGACCAATCAGGAAGACCGAAACAAGATCGCGAAAATGAAGCTCATTCCCGTTCATGAACTGATCAAGGACAAAAAGCTGCTGTTCATAGACGATTCGATCGTCCGGGGCACCCAGATGAAAGAAACGGTTGATTTTCTGTATGAACACGGCGCCAAGGAAGTTCATATCCGTTCGGCTTGTCCCCCCATCATGTACGGATGCAAATATCTGAATTTCTCCCGAGCGACAGGAGACTTGGAACTGATCGCCAGGAGGACGATACTTGAACTCGAAGGAGAAGAGGGCTTCAAATACCTTGAAGAGTATTCGAACTCAAAGACCGAACGCGGAAAAAAGATGCGCGAGGCGATCTGCACAAAACTCCATTTCGCGTCACTGGAGTTCCAATCTTTGGACGGGATCGTGGAGTCGATCGGAATCGATAAATGCAAACTGTGCACATACTGCTGGGACGGAAAGGAATAAACAATGATCACAGATTCCAGATCTGAAAGCTACGCAAAAGCCGGTGTGGATATCACGGCCGGATACCGGGCTGTAGAACTGATGAAAGAACATATCAAACGGACGACGACTCCCGGAGTCGTCGCGGACATCGGGGGATTCGGCGGCCTTTTCGAACCGGATCTGACCGGGATCACCAAACCGATCCTCGTCTCCGGAACTGACGGCGTCGGGACCAAACTGAAGCTGGCTTTTGTGGCGGACAAGCATGACACGGTCGGTGTCGACTGTGTGGCTATGTGCGTCAACGACATCATCTGCTGCGGCGCGCGCCCCCTGTTTTTCCTAGACTATATTGCCTGCGGGAAGAACATCCCGGAGCGAATTGCCCAGATCGTGAAAGGCGTCTGCGACGGATGCGTGAGATCCGGAGCCGCGCTGATCGGCGGGGAAACTGCCGAAATGCCGGGCTTTTATCCGGAAAATGAATATGATCTGGCCGGCTACTGCACCGGTATCGCGGACAAAGAAAAGCTCATCGACAATTCAACGATGCGCAAAGGAGACGTCGTTCTGGCACTTCCTTCCAGCGGCGTTCACTCCAACGGCTTCTCGCTGGTCCGCAAAGTTTTCGATATCGAAAGCGAGGACGCCCGGAGACCCATGCGGGAACTGGGAGGCAGATCGCTTTTGGAAACTCTTCTGACGCCGACGAAGATCTATGTCAAACCGGTGCTTGCACTTTTGAAAGAGGTCCACGTTCGCGGCATTTCCCATATCACGGGCGGAGGTTTCTACGAAAATATTCCGAGAAGCATTCCGGACGGCCTAGGCGTTTTGATCGAAGAAAAGAACGTTCGCGTCCTCCCCATCTTCAGATTGATCGAGCAGCAGGGCATGATCAGCAGAAGAGACATGTTCAACACCTTCAATATGGGTGTCGGCATGAGTATCGTGGTTCCCGCAGACGAGGCGGATCTGGCGATCCATATTCTGCATGAATACGGTGAGGCACCCTATCGTCTGGGAATCGTCGAGAAGAGCGACCGGAAGATCGAATTAAGGTAATCGTCATGATTCAGAAAATCAAGATCGCGGTCCTGGTCTCCGGCGGAGGAACCAATCTGCAGGCTCTGATCGATTATGAGGCTGCAGGGAAGCTGAAGCACGGCGAGATCTCGCTCGTTTTATCGAACAAACCGGAAGCTTTCGCCCTGAAGCGGGCCGAAAACGCGCATATCCCGACGGCCGTCGTCAACCGGAAAGACTTTAAAAACCGCGAAGACTTTGAAAATGAAATGATCCGGGTCCTGGAACAGAACGGCATCGAGCTGATCATCCTGGCCGGATTCATGTGCATACTAGGCGAAAAATTCTGCAAGCGTTTTGCGGACAGGATCATCAACGTCCACCCGTCGCTGATCCCCTCTTTCTGCGGGGCAGGCTATTACGGCCTCCATGTCCATGAGGCGGCCCTAGCCTACGGTGTCAAGGTGACTGGCGCCACGGTCCATTTTGTCAACGAGATCCCGGACGGCGGGAAGATCATCATGCAGAAAGCGGTCAAGATCCGGGATGATGATACGCCGGAATCACTGCAGAAACGGGTGATGGCAGAGGCAGAATGGATCATTCTGCCGGCTTCGGCCGAAAAAGTCTGCACCCAACTGATCAAATGCAGAACGAAATGAGGTAATCCATTGAAACTGTTAGTCGTGGGCGGCGGTGGCAGAGAACATGCCGTCATCAAAAAACTGAAAGAAAATAAAGAAGTCGAAAAGATTTTCGCGCTGCCCGGAAACGGCGGCATCGCCGCGGACGCGGAATGCGTTCCGATCGGGGCGAAAGAGATCGACAAGATCGTGTCTTTTGCGGTCGATCACCGGATCGACTATGCCATAGTCACGCCGGACGACCCGCTGGTATTAGGCTGCGTCAACGCGCTTGAAGACGCCGGCATCCCCTGTTTCGGACCGCGCGCGGAAGCTGCGATCATCGAAGGCAGCAAGGCCTTTTCGAAAAATCTGATGAAAAAATACGGGATACCCACTGCGGCTTTCGAAGTCTTCGGGTCCCCCGAAGAGGCGCTGGCCTATATCCGCACAGTCCGTTTTCCGACTGTGATCAAAGCGGACGGTCTGGCTCTCGGAAAAGGCGTGATCATCGCCCAGGATCTCCCGGAAGCCGAAGCCGCCGTCAAGTCCATCATGCAGGATAAAGCATTCGGATCCAGCGGCGACCGGATCGTCGTGGAAGAGTTTTTGACGGGACCTGAGGTCTCCGTCCTGGCTTTCACGGACGGAGAGACGGTGAAGCCCATGGTTTCCTCGATGGATCATAAGCGGATCGGAGACGGCGACCAGGGTCTGAACACAGGTGGAATGGGCACGATCGCGCCCAATCCTTTCTATACGAAAGACGTGGCCGACCGGTGCATGAAGGAAATCTTTCTTCCGACAATCAAAGCCATGAAGACGGAGGGAAGAACTTTCAAAGGATGCCTCTACTTCGGGCTGATGATCACTCCGGACGGTCCGAAAGTGATCGAATACAACTGCCGGTTCGGCGATCCCGAAACACAGGTCGTGCTGCCTTTGCTGGAGTCCGATCTGCTGACGGTCATGATGGCCACGACCAACGGGCAACTGAAGAATACAGATGTCAGGTTCAAAGACGGCTGTGCATGCTGCGTCATCATGGCTTCACAGGGATATCCGGTCAAGTACGATAAAGGATTTGAGATCCGTATCCCGCAGGAATTGAGGCCAAACGTTTATGTGGCCGGCGCCGCACTGGATCATGACAGACTGCTGACAAGCGGAGGCCGGGTCCTGGGCGTGACGATGGTTCGGAAAACGCTTCGCGAAGCCGTCGATGCGTCTTATGCGGCCGTTTCAAAAATCAGTTTTCAAAACGCCTATTACCGCCATGATATCGGTAAGAGAGCGCTTTCAAAAAAGGAATCGTAGAGATGGTTTACAGAATATATGTCGAGAAAAAGAAGGAACTGGCCAACGAGGCCGCTTCCTTGCTGAAAGAACTGAAAGATTTTCTCAAGATCGAATCGCTGACCGGTCTGCGCATTCTGAACAGATATGATGCGGAAAAGATCACTAAAGACATGTTCGATTCGGCCGTCAGAACTGTTTTTTCCGAAGTTCAGACCGACGTAGCCACGGAGACTCCGGATTATGCGGGCGGCACCGTTTTTGCGGTGGAATATCTGCCCGGTCAGTTCGACCAGCGGGCGGATTCCGCTTCGCAGTGCATCCAGATCATTTCCTGCGGCGAACGCCCGATCATCAAAGCGGCAAAAGTCTATGTGCTTTACGGGAAGCTGACAAAGGAAGAGATAGAGGCCATCAAGAAATATGTCATCAACCCCGTGGATTCCCGGGAGGCTTCTCTGGAACTACCAGAGACACTTGATGCTCGTTATGACGTTCCTGATGACGTTCAGATCCTGAAAGGATTCTGCTCTTTTTCCGAAAAGGAACTGGCAGACATGGTCCGGGATATGGGTCTGGCCATGGATCTGGACGATATCAAATTCTGCCAGACATACTTCCGGTCTGAAAAACGCGATCCCACGATTACGGAGATCCGGATGATCGACACCTATTGGTCAGACCATTGCAGACATACCACTTTTCTGACGCGGATCGACAGCGTCAGCTTCGAAGATAAATCGATCGAAAAGGTTTATGAAAGTTATCTGAAGACCCGGCGGGATCTGGGCATCAAAAAGCCTGTCTGCCTCATGGATCTGGCCACTGTGGCTGCCAAGGCTCTGAAAGCGGACGGCAGACTGAAAGACCTGGACGAGTCAGATGAGATCAACGCCTGTACCGTCAAGATCAAAGTCTGTGTCGACGGCGTCGAAGAGCCGTGGCTGCTCCTGTTCAAGAACGAGACGCATAACCACCCGACCGAAATCGAGCCTTTCGGCGGTGCCGCGACCTGTATCGGCGGCGCGATCCGTGATCCCTTGTCGGGAAGAGCCTATGTGTACGGAGCTATGCGTGTGACAGGCGCCGCAGATCCTTTGCAGAGCGTGGATGCGACCATCAAAGGCAAACTCCCTCAAAGAAAAATCGTGACCGGTGCCGCAGCCGGCTATTCTTCATACGGCAACCAGATCGGACTCGCGACGGGGATCGTCGACGAGATCTATCACAGCGGATATGCGGCCAAAAGAATGGAGATCGGCGCGGTCATCGCCGCAGCCCCGGAAGAAAATGTCCGCAGGGAAGCTCCCGTCCCGGGGGACGTCGTCATCCTTTTGGGCGGTGCGACCGGAAGAGACGGGATAGGCGGAGCCACCGGATCTTCGAAAGCGCATACCGTCAGCTCAGTCGAAAAGTGCGGAGCCGAGGTCCAAAAGGGCAATGCGCCTGAAGAGCGCAAACTGCAGCGTCTGTTCCGCAGGAAAGACGCCTGCACCCTGATCAAAAAATGCAACGACTTCGGCGCAGGCGGTGTTTCCGTCGCGATCGGAGAACTGGCGGACGGTCTGGATATCAATCTGGATCTGGTCCCGAAAAAATATGAGGGTCTCGACGGGACCGAACTGGCCATCAGCGAATCCCAGGAACGCATGGCTGTCGTCGTCGACCGCAAAGACGCGCCGGAATTTATCCGCTTAGCCAAAGAAGAGAACCTGTTTGCCACTCCCGTGGCGACAGTGACTGAAGAGCCTCGACTCGTGATGAGATGGAGAGGCAAGGTCATCGTCGATATCAGCCGCGAATTCATCAATTCCAACGGGGCTGAAAAGCATATCGATATCCGTGTCAAACCGGCGCAGGCTTTCTCAAAGCCAATCCCTGCAGACTTCGAATCAGGGTATAACGAATTGCTTTCGGATCTGAACGTATGCTCCAAACGGGGTCTGTCCGAACGTTTCGATTCCACGATCGGCGCAGGAACGGTCCTGATGCCTTTCGGAGGCAAGAATCAGCTGTCTCCGTCTCAAGCCATGGTCCAGAAGATCTCGGTCGAAAAGAAGCACACCGACACCTGCTCGCTCATGGCATGGGGCTACAACCCCTTCATCTCTGAAAAGAGTCCCTATCACGGCGCCTATCTGGCTGCCGTCGAGAGCATCTCGAAACTGATTGCGAGCGGGGCGTCATTCGAAAAAGTCTACCTGACTTTCCAGGAATATTTTGAACATCCCGGTCAGGAAGGGACGAGATGGGGCAAACCGTTGGCCGCTTTGCTGGGGGCTTTCAAAGCTCAGCTCGACTTAGGCGTCGGCTCAGTGGGCGGAAAGGATTCCATGAGCGGAAGCTTCGAGCAGATCGACGTGCCTCCGACACTGGTCTCTTTTGCCGTGACGACCGAACCGATCGATCATATCGTTTCAGATGATTTCAAAAAGTCCGGTTCTTACGCTTTGCTGATGAAACCGGATTACGACAAGGACGGACTGCCAAAAACCGAGTCCCTGATCTCCCTCTACCGCCGGATCCATGATCTTATGGTCACTGGAAAGATCCTGTCCTGTTATACCCCCGGTTACGGAGGACTGGCCGAAGCCGTATACAAAATGTGTATCGGCAACGGGTTCGGATTCCGTTTTGAAGACATTTCCTTGGCAGATCTGTTCGGATACAGCTACGGATCCTTCCTGATCGAAACGGACGACCCGTCGTTGGGCGAGCCGATTGGACAGGTGACGGACGACGGAAAACTGTCTTATGGTGCAAAATCCCTGGATATGATGATGCTCCTGCATGTTTACGAAAGCAAACTGGAGAGCGTTTATCCGAGTTATACGGAACCTTCGAAGGATGCAGTTCCGAAACTTTCCTTCGAGACTACTGTGCACCGCTCGCCTGCCGTCAAGTCGGCCAGACCGAAGGTGCTGATCCCGGCTTTCCCGGGAACAAACTGCGAATATGACAGTGCCAAAGTTGCGGCAGACGCCGGAGCAGAGCCTGAAATATTCGTGGTCAACAACATGGATAAAGAAGGGATCCAGCGGAGCGTCGAACTGTTTGCTCAAAAAATCAACGATGCGCAGATGATCTTTATCCCCGGTGGCTTTTCCGGCGGAGACGAACCGGACGGATCCGGCAAGTTCATCACGGCCTTCTTCAGAAATGCGGAGATCCGTGAAGCTGTCGGAGACCTTCTGGAAAAACGGGACGGCTTGATGTGCGGCATCTGCAACGGATTCCAGGCTCTGATCAAACTGGGTCTGGTGCCTTTCGGAAAGATCATCGAGCCGGATGCATCCAGCCCGACACTGACTTTCAATACGATCGGCCGGCATCAGTCCCGGATCGTCCGGACCCGCGTCGTTTCCAATCTGTCCCCGTGGCTGTCCATGACCCGGGTGGGAGACGTTTACAACGTGCCTGTCTCGCATGGAGAAGGGCGGTTCATCGCCGAACCAGACGTGATCCGCAAACTCATCGAGAACGGTCAGATCGCGACGCAGTATGTGGATCTGAACGGAGATCCTACGATGGATATCCGGTTCAACGTCAACGGCTCCTATTGTGCCATCGAAGGGATTACGTCGCCAGACGGCCGTGTCTTCGGGAAGATGGGACATTCGGAAAGGATCGGTCCGAATCTGTATCGGAACGTCCCGGGCGAATACGATATGAAAATATTCAAATCTGCCGTCCAGTATTTCCGATAAGAAACCTTGGATCGAAGAGAGAAAGAGAGGGGCATACCAAAATCGAGCAGTTCCTCTTTTCTCTTCTTTGTTCCGCATTTCCAGCATTTTTGCAAAGCAAGGCAAGCGTCACTTGTCCTTGACATCGATTTCTCCATAAGGTAAACTATACCTACATTTTTAACAGGAGGGCGAAGGATTGTCTACCGACATGAGCCACCCGTCGTTGCTGTTCCAACCGATTTCGCCGGAGCAAAGGGAACGGATCGAATCGATCCGATCTTTATCCGGAAACACGTTACATGTACATGCGTTTGCTTCCTTGTTTGCATGGCAGGCGAGCGAGCAATACGGTATCTACGTGTCCGACGGTGCTTTTTTAGTCAAATACGGCGCTCGCGGCGAGGACGCCTATCTGTTCCCTTGCGGGACCGAACCCGGGAAAAAAGAACTGATCGATGCGCTTTTGCGTGAGGGAAAGCCTGTTTTCTATTTCGTCAGCGACGAAGACAAATGTTTTTTGGAAAGAGCATTTCCGGGCAGATTCACATTTTCCGAATGCCGCAACGATTATCCTTATCTCTATGACCGGAACGAGCAGATCGCGATGGTCGGGAAGGATTACAAAAATCTCCGGCATCAGGTCAATATCGGGAGAGAGTCGGCCCTGCACTGGTCATCCGAACGATTGGATGCAACCAATCTGGAAAGGGCGCTCGCGATCAACCGGGAATGGTCTGAGGCCCGTCCCAGGGAAGATCTGGCAGACACGGCTGCTGCCGAAACTGCGCTTCGAAATTTCGCAGATCTGCGTCTGTGGGGCATGCTGTTCACCGCAGACGGGAAAGATATCTCTTATGTGGCAGGCACCTTCATCACGCCAGAAAAATTCGATATCTGTTTTTGTAAAGTGCTGGATAAACGGTGTGACTGCTTTATCAAGTGGGAACTGTACCGCGCTTTGCCTGCCGAGGTCTCAACGGTAGACTCGGAAGAAGATATGGGACTCGAGGGTCTCAGAACACACAAATTGCTCCGGCGGCCCAAAGAACTGGTCCGTGTTTGGAAAGGGAAATCTTTATGAGCGAATTCGCTTCAAGCGCTGCGAAAACAAAATCATTTTCCGACCGCATGTTCAGGCGGCTTTTCTGGCCGACCCTTTTTTCGGCATTCGGTCTGGCGCTTGGAGACATCGCGGACGCGCTGTTCGTCGGCATCCGCATCGGAAAGATCGGTTTGGCGACCATGTCGCTGGTCGCGCCGATCTATATGATCTATAACGTGCTGGATATCGGGATCGCGGTCGGCACGTCCGTGCACTACACAAGATCGATGGGTAAAGGAAAAGCCAAGCAGGGGATCGAAATCTTTTCTCAAATGCTGATCCTGGCGCTGGTCGTCAGCATCCTGATCGGTGCGCTCGGACTGATCTTCATGCCCTTCGTTCTGAAAATGCTCGGAGCAGGCGAAGAGGGCGGCGAACTCTGGAATTATACGAAAGACTATCTGCAGATCATGTTCCTCGGCGCGCCGCTGACCTTTATCTATTTTCTGCTCTATTATTGCGTTCGTTGCGATGACAATGAAAAGCTGGCCAGTGCCGGTTATGTGACCGGATATCTCACGGATATCGCCTTAAGCGCTTTGTTCGTTCTCGTTTTCAAAATGGACGTCAAAGGCGCCATTATCGCAACGGTCTGCGGCAAAGCGGTCGGCATCTGCATTTTCATGCTCCATTTCACGAGGAAATGGGCCATTCTCCGTTTCCGTTTCGTCCGGCCGAAGATCAAACTCATGTTCTCGGTCCTCAAGACCGGAATCGCTTCTTCGTTCGGTTATATCGGACAGTTCGTGGCTTTATTGGTCGTGAACAATCTTTTGCTGAAACTGGGCGGAGACGGTGCGCTGGCGCAGTTCAACGTCGTGCAGAACGTATCCTATATCTCTTTTGCGATCTATACGGCCCTGGGGGACACCATCCAGCCTCTCAGCGGCACTTTTCATGCCGAACATAACAGGGAATCGATCCGGCGGGTCATGCTGCTCGCGATGGTCATCGGAGTTTTGTCGGGTGGAGCGATCAGTTTGCTGTTCGCCTTTCTGGCGCCTTCGGTCTGTCAGTTGTTCGGACTGTCGGGAGACGCGATATCGGCAGGTTCATGGGCTGTCCGTCTGTTCTGCCTGTCCGTGATCCCAGCAGGGATAAGCATGATTTGGAGTTCCTGTTTCCAGGCTATCGGCCGGGAAAAACTGGTTTTCCTGATCAATCAACTGCGCACGTTTGTCTGTTTCATCATTTGCGCATTGATTCTGTCACTTTTCGACATAAAATGGTTCTGGTTCGTTTTTCTGGGAGCCGAGCTGACCGCACTGGCCGCCTGGATCCCGGTCGGCTTCTTCAGGAAGCATACTGTGTCCAATATCGTTTTTTCGTATTTGCTCGATGCCAATTCGAGGGACATTTCGGACCTGATCAGCAAGGCAGAGGCCTTTTGCATCGAGAATCAGGCTACGACCCAGCAGATGTACTGTGTGACCATGTGCTTGGAAGAAGTTTGCCAGGCGATCATAGAAAACGCTTTCCGTCAGGAAGGCGAGGAATATATCCAGCTGACTCTGTGTTTTGAAAAAGACGGAACGGTGGCGCTGCACTTGCGCGACAACGCGGTCGACTTCAATCCGTTCGCCATGAAAACCGGGCAGAACTACGAGGACGAGGATCAGCTGGCTTCTTTGGGCATCCAGATGGTCAAAGCCAAGTCCAAACGGTTCTTCTACCGCCGGTATGCCGGTTTCAACACGCTGACTGTGGAGGTTTGATTTTCCATGCATCCCGATATCCGTCTCGCAACAGAACGGGACATTCCCGCACTGACCGAGTTGTGGCAGACCTGTTTTCCCGATTCGAAAGAGTATATAGAGTTCTTCTATCGGGAAAACTTTGATCGTATGTCGGTCCCTGTTCTGTCCCTAGATGAAAAACCGATAGGGATGATCCATCTGATGGAGGCCTCTTTTGCGCAAGGTGCCGAGGCATATCCGGTTCGGTTCGTCTATGCGGTCGGCATGCATCCGGCATACAGAGGGCAGGGACTGATGAAAAATCTTCTAGGCTCCATTACCCGGTCCGCTGAAGAAAAAGGCTGCGGCTTGTTTCTCAAACCGTCTCAGGAACTGATCCCTTTTTATGAATCTGCGGGATTCGTTCTGGACAGTAGTTTCCGATTGTTCAGGACCACGCCCGAAGCTAAAAGCGGGGGGAGTCTTTCGCTGTCGCCTCTTTCTGCCGCGGATTACAACCGCCTTAGAAACATTGCTTTTTCCGAGCGCCCCTACGTGAGATGGCCAGATGCACACGTGCAGTGGGCCGTTGATGAAAATGCATTCTGCGGCGGACAAAC
>JAEEGL016128178.1_pt1 | contig 14925 bp, 17 predicted proteins | sample 9134231 | NCBI WGS metagenome assembly JAEEGL01 (sample SAMN16246548, study PRJNA631951) | gut metagenome | biome: gut microbiome; feature: rumen; material: fiber-attached | host: Bos | place: Iran: Karaj | collected 2018-10
AGACAATACAATGTTTTCATATTTATGCATATTAGTATTAATATAATAAATTGAAAAATTTTTAACTTTTTTTAGACTATTTAATTTTTCTTTAGTTATATCGTTTATATAATCAGTTAAAACATAAAAGTTATAACTATCTTCTTTCTTCGCATTTTTCAATATTGATAAAATCGTCACTCCCATGTATTCAGCATAATTGTCATCAATACCAAAACAGATATTAATATGAGTACATGACTTCTTAAATTTAGAATATTTATTTAAAAAATATAAAAATGGATGTTTTTTCTTAATAAGATTATTTGATTTTTCTATAAATATCTTTTTATCATTTTCTTCTGATTTATAATACTCTGTATTATTTGATTTCTTATGAATTCTGCAAAATGTTATTTTTTTATCGACGAAGCCTATAGGATTATTAAATGCATATTGTCTTAATAACCACCAATTAAGCAAAGCTGGTATATGACAATTAAAATCTAATGTTTCAATTATGGATTTTTTTATCATTACACAAGACAATGTTGGAATTGTGAAATTGTTCATATTTAAAATATCAAATTGTGAAGTTTCATTTTGTTTATTCCTAAACATGCTTATAACTGTATTTATATATGAATCTAAATAGTTTTCACCAATTGATGATATATCATTAATAATTAATTTGTTATTTTTATGTGTATTTATATATTTATATTTTTCTTCTAAATAATTTTTTGCCCAATAATCATCACTTTCCAAAAAACAGGTATATTCACCTTTTGCTTTTGAAAGTGCCAGCTTGATACTTTCTGCTAATCCTTTATTCCCGTGATTTTCATGTGTGTATAAATAAAATTTAGGATACTTATGCACATATGATTTAATTATATCTAATGAATTATCTGTCGAACCGTCATCAACAATGATAACCTCATAATTATCATATGTTTGATTCGCAATAGAATCCAAGCTCTCTCTTATATATTGCTCATAATTATAGCTGGTAACTATTATTGAAAATTTTATATCATTATTCATTTCGTATTTATTATTTCATAAATAAAACTATACCTGTACTTTTGTATATTAACATAAATTTAGCTATAATATAATTTGAGTAACAAAAATTAATTTACAAGTTAATTTATTATGTTATAATTTTTTTTAATCTGGGTATTAAAGTAGAGTACAGTTGAAAAAGAAAAGGTTAGTTAGATGAGAGTAAAAAAATTATTTATAGCAGTTACATGTGCTATCTGTTTATCCTATTTTATAGGTTTCAATTTACCTGCAAAAGCAGATTATTTGAATGTATTGAATACGATTACACGTACTGCTGATACAATTAACTCAGTAAACCGTGCCGGACGCGGAACTATGAGTACTGTTGAAGCAACTCAAAGATTTACTGACAGGCAGCAAGACCGTCAGGATAGAAAACGTGCCGAAAAAGGTTATAATGCTACAGCAGAAGAAGATTACTACAGAACTCTTCAAGAAACTCAAGCATTAAGAAATCAATATTATTACAACAACAATCTATAGAGCAGAGGAAAATCAATGAAAAAAATTATTTTAATGAGCATTCTTATAATGGCATTTATTGGTTTTGCGGCAGACAACTCAAAGGCTGCAAGTGTAGTTGAACCTCAATGGGCGGAATTTTGTCCTCCTTTATATGAAAACGCAGTATTTAAACCTGCAAAACCTAACAGCAAAAGAGATATGGAAAATAATTACTGGGCATTACGTAAAGCAAAATTTGATAAGTCTGTAATGGAATGTAAAGTAATGTCTAAAACACAAAGTGAACTTGGGATGTGCTTCTCTAGAGTTGCTAATTTAGAAAGAAATAAAAGCAACCAAAGAAAAGAAGCAAAATATGAAAGGAACGAAGAAATTAATCAACAAATTCGTGACGGCGGATATTGGTGGTATTAATAAAAATGTTTAAAAGACTTTTGTTAACAGTTATATTAGCAGGATTTGTTCCTCTTCCGATTATTGCAGAAGAGGAACAAAATTCAGCTAATATTTTTCAACAGTATAATCAGGAGGTAGTAAAACCTCATGATTATTCATATGATTATGATTTTATGAACTTCCCGATGTTCCCATTTTGGGGCAGAGGGTTTGGCTATGGCGGATATTACAGATATTCCGGACATCATAGAAATCACAATCATCACGATAGTGATTATTATAATTACTATGGCGGACAAGGTCATACATACTACGGCCCTGATTTCTGGAACGGCAATTCTAACAATAGTGAATTTTATTTGAAGGATTTGCCTGATAATACTTATGTAGATCCAAATACTTATAATTTTCAATTTCAAGAAAAAAAATAGCAAAACTTTTTTTTTGAGTTTTTAATATAATTGAGTTTAATTTAAAAACAGAGACTTGATTATATGTATATAAATAAAATAATGACAGTTAATCCGTATCAAAGAATAAATAATAATTCTGTTTGTTCTTTTCGCAATAATTTTGCAGCAGATACTTTTGAATTGAGTTATAAACAAAAAAGAAATGATAATATGAATTTAACTCCCGAAATAATAAAAATGTTAGATTGTTCTGATAAAAAATTGGTAAATGAATATTTAGAACAGTTTATTGATTATGAAACAATGATTCTTTCAGCTAACGATGAAGAGGATGTCGTAAGTGCAATGCAGCATATAGCAGATGCTGCCGAGACGGAAACTGATTCTGAAATATTATCAAAATATATTCAGGTGCTTCATAAAGCAGTATATCCGAATACCGGTGTAGGAAAATATATTAATTGCATTAATATAGGACAAAATAAGATGTTATCCGATGCGGATAAACTTTTATTGGATGACATAATATCCTCTAAACAAAGAAATTAAATATTGTTATTATCTCTTAATTCTGTTAATATGTCTGTAAATTCCTGTTCGGATAGTATCGTTCTGTTTTTATCTTTTTCTCCCAATGAATGAGATAATATTCTTCCTTTTGTACTGTCTAATGCATATAGAAAATTCATATCCTGTGAGTATCTCGCTTTATAAGCCCGTTTTAGTAAATCTGTATATTCAGGTTTTGTTCTGTCATAATACTTGCCTTGCCAGTATAAATATTTAAAATCATATTTCCTTTGTTCATTTAGTTTTTTGCCTTTACTCTTGGCTTTTATGCCAACAAGTTTACATATTTTTTTTTGTTCTTCATCATCATTAACTTTTAAAGACTGCAAAAAACCTTCCATAGAATTTATAACAACCCCGTCAAAAACAAAATTTGTCGGAGCGAAATTGCTTAATATACAATATGGAAATCTTGCCGAAGAACTTATATCTATTTTTAGAGATACTTCATCTTTTTTTTCTTCAGTTGAATTTGTTTGTTTATGTTTTCCGAATTGCAATATATTTTTATTATTATTGATAAGACTAATTTTCATTTTAACCTCATAAGGTTAAAAACATATAAAAAAATATTTTGTTATTTTCCTGTCAATTGAACAAAAAATGTAGGTGTCCCGTTTATTATACGCATTGATTTAAGTTCAAATCTCACATCATTATGGAACAATAATTCTTCTTGGAATGCAAATTTATTTTCACCCAATCTTAAAGTTTTAAATACACTGTTAACATCTATTGCATTAGCTGTGCCTGCAGGTAATTCCTGCGGAACATCAATATACATCATACATTTTTGTCCGTATGTCTTTTTAGTGACATCTAAATTTCTTGTTACGGAAGTTAATCTTCCGGGTTCATATATAACAGGTAATTCAGGATGTTCCATTTTCTTTTCTAACAGACTAAATAATCTTGCTATTTCGTCATCACTTAGCACACCTCTATATAAGGTTCGGGTACCTTTCATATCGGCAGGCATTTGATTTATCAAAGCTTTAATTTTTTCTATAGATAATCTTACTTGAGCATCATCTTTAGAGTAAAATTTTTGCATAGCCAGTACATAATCTCTTAAAGCTTGTGCGGCTTCTTGACGGTCTAATGATGCAACAGGAACTGCTTGTGCATTAAGAGTATTGCAATTTCCTCTCGTTCTGATTAACTGTTCTATTGTATATTGACCTTCAAGATTATCTATTAAATCAATCATTTTGGTTATATCTTCATCGGAGAACAAATCGCCTGATGCTTTGATACGGTCTATTAGCGGTTTATATTTCGGTTCTTCCGATAATGTTTCCAAAAGTTCTAGCATTTCTGCTCTTTTGTAGTGCGGTGCTTTATCATAATATCTTTGTCTTATAGCTATAATTTCATCCATTTGTGAAGCATCAACTATACTTGTATCTTGGGAAGCTTTTCTTCCAAAGAATTTTTTAGCCTGACTGCTTCTTACGGTATTAGGTAAATCCGCTTTTTTTATACTTCCGCCGTCAATAGATACTCCTGAATGTTTTATATCATCAAAACTTAATGTAATATGCTTTGAAGTATCAAATGTATCCGTAACCGTCATACTTCTTCTTACGGGATCAATTTTCTTTATGGAGAAATAATGCTGAATTGTACCATTACCGTCAATTACTCCGTCTGAATTTATCTTCATTCCAAGAGATAAAATAGAATTTCCTGCATCTATTTCTCTTGAAGCTCTCTGTAAAACTTCATCAGATAATGAAGAAACATCCATATGGATTGGATTTAAACCCATTCGTTTTGCGATTACATCTGCATAACCTCCGTTTAATGCATCAGAACCGGCAATTTGTTTATACAGTTGTTCAAATATTCTTACACCTGTTTTGTCGGCAAGTGCTTCATCGGATAATGAGTCTTTAGTTACTTTAAAAATTTGTTTTCCTATTGAAATCAGATAATCTCCGTTAGCGTCGGTAACAATAGATTTTCTTATCTGTTTAGCGGTTTTGTCGTTGCCTAATAACCCATCAAATATTGATAATAAGGCACAATCTCCGGTTTCACCTTGAGCAAATTTTGTTTTTGTTCCGTCCGGTAATATTTTAGCTATGGTTAATTTATTATTTATTCTGGTTAATGCTGTGCTTCCTGCCTTACCTGCAAGTCTGAAGCCGCCGCCTATTAATGGTGCAGCAATCATTCCGCCAATAAATCCTTGTTTTACATTTTTCCAAAGATTTTTAAAATCGCCTGTCGCAATGCTTCTTGCAAATGCATCTGCTGCTCCTGAAACTGAACCGTTAACTGCCATATCTGTTGCATATGCGGCTACTCTTGCAGCAACAAGACCGATTCCTTTTTTCGCTCCGTTTTTAGCAATATATTCTGCACCTTGTTTCGCAAGGAGTCTTGTTAAAAAGCTCTTTCCTGCTGTTTTAGCTCCTGCTTCAACGGCTTCTCTACCCAACGATTTAACAACATTAAGACCAAATAATTTTGCGACGCCGGTACCTGCTGCACCTCCTAATGCATTTGTAAACGGAGCCATCAATCCGTTGGTAAAACCTGTTATTATATCATAGCCTAATGTTTTATATTTTCTGCCGCCGACTGCGGCATCAATTCCTTTTATTGCCGGTTTCGCAACAGTTCCTATACCTGCTGCAAGCATTAACGATGTACCGCCTGTGAATGGTGCGGCCATTGTAGCACCGATTGCAATGAAACCTGATACCATATCAGCAAAAACATCCACTGACATTTCCTGTCCTTTTTTGTATTTTGCTAATGCAATATCTGCTTCTTCTTGTGTAATTGTGCCTTCTTCAAATTTTTTAATGATTTTTTCAACATTTTTAGAGCTTGCTTTGAGGTGAAGAATATTTTTTGCACCATCCCAAATCTTTCCTACTAGACCTTGAGTCTTTTTAGTTTCAAGAAGTTCTTGCTTTAATTTAGCTGCCGCTTCTTTTCTGTCAGCTGCATCATCTGTAAAAGGATTCGAAAGTTCAATTGTATCTTTGTCTAAGTCTTTTAAATTTGCACCATAATCTGAACAGCTACTGTTTATTAGTTGGCTATTCCTTTTTTGTATATGAATTCCCGAAGGGTTATTGTTTAGACTTCCAATCCTCATTTGATAAGAACACCTGTTATACATATAAAGTATTTTTTTTATCAAAAATTGTTTGGTCGGAAGTTTCAAACATAAAAAGTTTACACTAATTTAATACTTAATTAATTGCTTAACAGAATTTACAACACCTATGTATTTGCTATAATAACAATATAGTTAATCGGAGATTTGAATGACAGTTTCAATAGCTATTACCGGCAAAAGCGGAAGCGGAAAAACCACAATTGTAAAAGCTCTGTGGCAAATTATAAGGGAGAAACATCCTGATAAATCTGTTTTATTGTTTGATAATGATTTGACAACGGAACTCGGTCACAGCTTTGGCAAAGATATACGACAAACAATATACGGGATAAGAAGCGGAAAACACGAATACAAAACGGGTATTCCTGAGCATATGACCAAACAAGAGTTCATTGAATGGGCATTGGAAGATATTCTTGAACCGTTAGATGACAATACCGATATTATTGTAAGCTGGTTAATCGGTTCAAAAGATTGCCGTTGTCCGATTACAAAACAGTTGAATGATGCGCTTGTTAAATTAATAGCAAGATATGATTATGTAATTTTTGATTGTGAATTTGACCTTAAATATCTTCATCAGCTGGTTGATATTCCTATTAATGTTACACTCGTTGTGGCAAGACCGAATGAAGCATCTATTCATCTCGCAAAAAGAATTGAAGAATATAGTGCAAAATACGCAGCAGGTGAGCAGTTGGGCGTAATCCTTAATAAGGTAAATAAGCAAGAGATGGAACCGCTTTTAGAATTGTTAAATAAGTATGATTTAACAACTTTAGGAACAATTCCGAAAGATGATAACTTAAAATACAACAGAGTGTCAAAAGAATCACAAGTCGTAAAAAAAGCGCTTGAACAATTATACTTCAGGCTTAATGTACCGCAAAATGAGGAAAATTCATGACAATAATTTTAGACGGAAAAAAGCTTTCTAATAAAATTATAGAGAATTTAAAACAGGAAACCGAAAATAGTTCCAAAAAGCCAAAGCTGGCTGTTATTATTGTCGGTGATAATCCTGCAAGCCAAATTTATGTAAAAAATAAGCAAAAACAGGCTGAATATATAGGCTATGAATCTCTCGTGATTCCTCTTCCTAAAGATGCTACGGAAGAAAATATACTTGAACACATTTATATTTTGAATGAAGATACAAATGTAACGGCAATTCTTGTTCAATTGCCATTGCCTGAACATATAAATAAACAAAAGATTTTAGAAGCCATAGACCCCGTTAAGGATGTTGACGGCTTTACTTCATATAATTTTGGGAGATTAGCACTAAATTATACACCATATGCATACCCTTGCACTCCGAAAGGAATAATAAGGCTATTGGATGAATACAAAATTGATTTAGACGGCAAAAAAGCACTTGTAATCGGACGTTCCAATATAGTAGGAAAGCCTCTTGCATTATTTCTTCAAAACAGAAATGCAACGGTTACAATGGCAAACAGTCATACTCAAAATTTAAAAGAGCTTTCACGAAATGCGGAAATTATAATATCCGCAGTAGGGAAACCTAATTTTATAACTGCAGATTATATAGAAAATAAGCCTGTTATTATTGATGTAGGTATAAATAGAACCCCAACGGGTTTGTATGGCGATGTGGATTATAATAATGTATTTGAAAAAGCATCATATATCACTCCGGTTCCGGGCGGAGTCGGACCTATGACAATTGCTATGCTGATGGAAAATACATATGAATTATTTAAAATTCAAAGAAGTTTAATTATGTAAATTTAACATAACTTAATATATATCCAAAGTATATTCAAGGTATATTGTGCCTGTAATAATAAACATTTTGGGTAAATTAAAACATTATATTATATTTGACTTTCCTAAGAAACGCATTAAAGTTCATGTTTAGAAAAGCCGATATGTAGGTATATAAATAGTACATGTGTTCCCCGTTATGCGAGATTATATCTTAGCACAAGAAGAGGTCAGGAAAGTTATGATTCTAGAGTACAAAGTGAATGATTTACACGTTCAGGCAGCTTGGCTGAAAACTCTTTATGATTTGGTTGAAGAGCTAAATTGTAAATGTCAGACCTACATTGATGAATCATACAATCGAAGCAATAAAAACTTCGACAGAATGAGAACCATTAAGATTTACGGCTCTGATACGATGTTAGGCTGGTTCAAATTAAGAATGGAAAGATATTCTCATTTTATCTTCAACTTTAATGAACAACCCGACATTAAGAGCGGTTTTGTAGAATAGTTGTATCAACTTAGTTTTGGTTTTTTATAAAAAAATACCGCGGTATGCGGTATTTTTTGTACTTGTTAAATTAAAAAATAAATTTTATTATTAATACGAGAGGTTTATATGGAAAAAAATATTGATTTATATTTTGAAAATCAGTCAGAAGAAGCTAAATTAATTTATACGGTTGGAATGTTGTGGTCTCAGATAAGTACAAAATTGGAAACAGTTCTTTCAAAGTATAATCTGAATATTGCAAAATTTAATATTCTAATGATTATTAAACACGCCGGAGGTAAAGACGGCATTCAACAAAATGAAATAAGTAAACGTCTTTTAGTTACAGCTTCTAATATAACTAAACTTTTAGATAAACTTGAAAGAGACGGTATGATTACCAGAAATAATAAAGAAAATGACCGTAGAGTTAAATTGATTATGATAACTCCGTCTGCTTCAAAATTGCTTGATAAAACTTGGGCTATTTATCAAAAAGAAATAAAATCTATAACTGAAAAAATGCAGTCAAAACAAGCAAAAGAACTCAATAATAAATTACTTGAATGGTTAACTAATATTAAGTAATGTAAAAAACAAACAAAACAATTGAACAGTTAATAGTTGAGTGGTAAACTAATAATATAGAGTTTATCACAAAGGAGACTATTAATGAATAAAACGGCTATATTTATTAAAGATAATTATGAGTTCATTGTATTAATAAGTATTTTCTTTTTATTAATGCTAGTATTTGCTGTTGCTCATTTCATATTGCCTAAAATCGGTGTTTCGGATGTAATATCTGTTCCGTTAAATACCATACAGATTGATTATAATTTACTTAACTCACTTCCTGTTTATATGTAGAGGATTTATTATGTCTGATGAAATTCTTGAAAATAAGGTATCTTTTACAGATTTATTTTTTAACAGCATTTTTGTTGCATTTTGTTCAATTACAGGGTATATTTATATACTTTTGATTATTGCAGTTGTTATTCCGTTATGTACAGCATCATTTTTCTATATTCCCGGTTGGATATGGTTCTTAGGAATATTTGCAAAAGGTGTGAAATATCTGGTATGTTTTCTGTGGGTATGTATACTAATATCTGTTTTCACAGATATTATACGGGTGTTTATTCCTTCTTTCAGTATAAAAAAATACAACATTAAACCAGTATGTGTTCTGATTTTTAGGTTCATAGCTGCAATTGGAGTGCTTATATTTTTCATAATTACATTGATGCTTCAAAGTCTTGCAGCTTCAATTCATTAAAGGGGATGTTATGCTTGAAATAAACAAACCATTGATATGTCAATACATAAAAGAAAGAGTACAAAAGCGAGTTTAAAATGAATCATTATAATTGTATATTTACAGGCGGCTCTGCTAGAGGACTTTGTTATGTTGGTGTTTTAAAAGCATTGGAAAAGCTTGATATTAAAATTGATATACATGCAGGTTCTTCAATTGGTGCAGTAATTTTGGCATTTTATGTTCTGGGTTATAATGTAAATGAAATAGAAAAAGAGATTGATAATCTTAATTTATGTTCATTATTTATTGATATTAATCCTAAAATAATTTCAGATTTAGCCTTGTCAAAAGGAAATATATATTATAAATGGCTAAAGAATAAAATAGAATCAAAATTTTACGGAAAAGCGAATAAAAAAGGTAAAATGCCTTCGGTATGTTTTAAAGATATAAAACAAGATTTAATAATAATAGCAACTAATCTAGAGACAAGCGAAGCGGAAATATTTTCTAAAACTACAACTCCGGATATGGAATTGGCGTTGGCTTTAAGAATAACTTCATCTATGCCTGGTTTATTAAAACCCGTAGTGTATCAAGGTAAAACATTAATAGATGGTGATATTTTGAGAGGCAGACCTATCTGGAAATCAGTGAAAAAATTAATTAATGAGCCTGAAAAACTCCTTGAATTCAGAATTACAGGGGGAAATAGAAATAAATTATCAAAAAATCCTGTTAAACTGGTTAATTCTATAGTTAATGCGGCTGCATATGCAATAGATAATGATGCTGTAAACACTTATAAGGATTATATTAATATTATTCAAATAAATATAAATGATTTGCTTTTTACCGATTTTAATCTTTCAAGAAACAGAAAAAAGAGCATATATGATATAGGCTACAAAACAACAATGACCTATTTTCATAATAAAGCCTGCGGGAAAAATTAAAGTTTTATTTTTTACTGTCGACATATATAACTACAAAGGAGATATGTGGAAAAACAATATTGTTTTTGAAAGGAATGAGATGAGAATAGAAAGCAACAATTTCATGGGGATTAACACTGCTTTCGGACAAAGGACAAACAAATATGACCCAAAAGAGGCAGCCGTTGCAAAAAAGCTCGGTATGAGTGTTGAAGAATTTGTTAATCTTCCCGAAGATGAAAAGGCACAAAAAGTTCAGGCTTACAATAAAGCGCATCCGGATGACAAAATAGAGGAAAAAGGCAAAAATCAACAGCCAATGCAGCCTTTAGGCAATGAAATGCAGCAATTCCATAATGACATTAACTGGGATAACGTAAAACTGGAATAGATTTTTATTTTTCGTTTTTATCGTTGTTGTGCGATTTTCCTATTGAAATACAAGCTATTAAAATCAATAAAAACAGAATTGAAGAAAAGATTAGTTTTGTTTTATCCTTTTCTATGTTAACATTCGGAACTTCAACTTCATCTGCATATGCCTGATTTACAAATACGGAAAGCAATTTATAAGACAGACTGTTTATATATTTTTTTGCTTCACGTAAATTTTTCTTGTTATTCTTTTTTATTGCAGATTTTTCATTATCAGGAATATATTTTAAACTTTCGTCAAAAGATTTTTTAAGTGTTTTTAATTCGTTTTTATAATAACTTTTCAGTGCTGAAGAGGATTTTTTTATTTCAACGTACGCAATTCCGTTGTGGAATGGTGCTGCTTCTATAAACTTTTGTTTTATTACGTAATTACCTTGTTTATCTATATATCCGTAACCGTTGTTACCATATTTTGTAGCCGCAGCAAGACCTTCAGAAAAATTACCGAGTGTTCCTGTAAAATCTCTTATAACAAGTTCACCGTTTTTATTCATATATCCACTGTTGTATTCTTTTCTTACGGATGCTTTAAGATAATTATTTTTTCTTATTTCTTCAAGTTTTTTATTTATTTGTTCTCTTTTGAGTTCAAAATCGTTATCTTTATGCGAATTAAAAGAATACAAACTCTTAATCGATTCATTTTCGATATTTATTTTTTCACGTTCTTCAGCTGACAAATCAGTTTTTACATAAAATTTTCCTTCTTTGATTTCGCCATAATATTCATGATTATTTGGAAGAACTTTTTCGGGAAATACAACAGGATATCGGTCATACAAAGACATCGTTTTTTGAATATATGCATAATAACTTGGCTCATAATACACGGCAGCAAGACCTTCCGAGAAATTACTTGAGCCTTTGCACTTATAATTATACCAATATTTATTATCTTTTGACGGACTATAGCACATAAACAATATATCAGAAGGTTTAATTGCCCAGTTACCTTTTTCATCTATATATCCGCATTTACCGTCTAAGCAGGCAGCAGCTAACCCCTCACTATATTTTAATAATAAATCAAATTTTGGTTTTATAAGCCAATTGCCTTTTCTGTCTATTACACCCCATTTTCCGTCCTTATATACATTCAATTTGTCGCCGATAAAATGATATTGTCCGACACCGGGAAATCTGTCAAACTTAGGTTCTATAACAACTTTACCGTCTTTATCTTTAAACCCGACAAGATATTTATCACTATTACATTTATTTCTTATATCATTTAATAACTTTCCTCTAGTTTCAAAGTCTTTTCCGTTTTTTCTTGCTTTTTCAAGCTCATTTTCATGTCTTTTATAACATTCTTCACTGCTTTCTTTTAATTCCATATATTGAGAAAGAGCATTATCCAATTCAGCAGGTCGTTTATATTGAGGACACGTAGTATATTCACCCTGTTTATTTATACAGACAGTTTTTACTGTAGGGTCAATCACATCTGCATTTGCGATTGTGCAAAATATTCCGAGGATAAAAAATATTATATAAAATCTTTTCATTATGTAGTCTTTCACAAGAATAATTTTAGTAATTTTTATTTATAAAATTTATATGCTTTGAGGCTTGCACCTATATAGTCAGTAAATTTAGGATTATCTTTTTCATAAAAGTTTTCATCAATTTTATATTCAGCGAGTAATTTTTCGTTGTTTTCAGCGCTGTATATTTTTGTTCTGTTTAGTTCATCCGTCTTGGAAAAATATTGATATCCGTTAGGATTCTGTTCTTTATATATCTTTTTTCTTTTACTTGCAGATATTTGAGCAGCATAATCGATTAATTTTTGTTTTTCCGTGAAAGACATATTTTGCCATAAATCTTCTTCCACATAAAATTTATTTTCATCTTCTTCAATAGAATATGTTTTGAATATCTCAGCAGACATTTCATCTAAGAATTTTTCAAGGTTAGCCATAGTCTTTTCTGATTGTTCAGGATTTGACATAATATCGTGAACGGAATTTATAATAAATCCGAAAATCAGTATAAAAGATACTATAGGAATAAATACAAGCCAAAAGATAAGTCCTGTTATAACCCATTTTTCTTGATATTTATTAAATTTACCAATATTTTCAAAACGTTTATTTTTCCAAGCCCATTCATTACCTTTAAATCCGAACCATATTGAAACTCCGAGATTAACAAAAGGAATAAAACCCAGAATTAAATAGATTAATGTTATATATGTTTTATTAAAAAGTCCCCATATCCAACTCAACAGAAAAGCACCCCAGTTAAACTCTTTTTTTATAATCTGCGGTACTTTAGCATTATCACCTTGACCGGATGTATTTATAAACGATTTATTATTTGAGCTTTTTTCGGAATTTATTATATTGTTATTTTCTTCGTTTGACATATGCATATCCTCTTGGTTTTAATTATACAATATTTTTTTAATAGATTATTAATTGATTGTAAACAATTTCCATTAAACACAAATTAAAGCGCAATTATGTATTTTCACCGGTTTTGTAGGAATAGTATAATCAAAAGGAATCAGAAATATGAATATAAATTCGGTAAACAACTCTTTTTGTGCGGTACAAGGGCATAAAAACAGTTCTATAAATTCTGTTCCATCATTTTCTTGTCAAAAAGCACAAAATATAGAAGGAACCGAATCCGTATATTCAAGAGGAAAAATAAGCATAGCATTTGCAAGTTTAGCAAAAATTTTTCAAACTCATAATAAATCGGAAGAAGAAACAGCAAAAGAATTAGTTCCATATGTTCTTGATGCTGCATGTTACAGAGCAGGTATTATCAATCCAAAACAAGTTGCTTTAACTTATAGATACGGGAATGCTCAAATCTCAGAAGCGGAACCTGAAATTATTGAAAAAGTTAAATCTAATCTGCAAAAAATGGGAATTAATGAAATTAATGAGAATAATTTAAAACTTTTTAGAGTTGCAGACGGAGATAAAGAAAGATTTGTATATAAAAGATTTAGTTATTATGATGAAACAGATAAGAAATCCATAATATTTTCACAAAATGGGGAAATGGATTACAAAGTTGCATATATGTTCTCGGCAAAAGGCGAAATATTGGATTATTATCACACTGATATTCACAATCCGGACATTTGGACTGTTTTATAAAAACTATTTAATTTGGGATTTTAAATAAAAAGGGCATAGTTTCTTATGGCATTAAAATGGTTGCGGGAGTTGGATTTACAAAACGAACAGGTGAAGAATGAGCCTTGTGAGCTTGTATCCCGAGCAATTTGCGAGGGTGAACCTCGGTGAAAATACAGTGACCAAATAAAAAAGGTCATCCTTCTTGATGACCTTCAAATGGTTGCGGGAGCTGGATTTGAACCAACGACCTTCGGGTTATGAGCCCGACGAGCTACCAGACTGCTCCATCCCGCGATATTAAATTGTAAAATTGTTGAAACTCTTTCAACAATTTCATTATCGTATGCTAAAAACAAAAAATCAACCCCTGCAAAATTGAACGGTTTAAACAAACAATCACTCCTGCACTTTTAAGCAAAATATGCTCTGCCTCAGTTATAAGCATAACAAAATAAGATTACAGAAAAGAAGTTCTTTCAGGTTTAGGTTCAGATTTTCGTTTATCTTTATCCACAGTTGATTATGAAATTGAAGATATTGTATCAACCGTTGCAGCTTGGCTTTCAGAGGAAGGTTATACGGATTGTAATGCGGTATTTAACGGAAAGAATGCTGATGATATCAATACATTGATTGCACAATTCGGTAGTTTATCCGAATGGCAGGCAATAGGTTAAAACAATAAAAAGCCGAGGAATAAAACCTCGGCTTTTAATTATTATTCGATTTAAAAAATGCTGTTATTATTCAATTTTATCTTTTAAAAAATCTTCTGAAAAATTCAAGCAAAGTCTCAAAAGATACAGGACGCGGTTTCTTTTTTGACACGTGATTAAGGTTATCTTGCAAATCAGGTGTTTCTTCTGCAATCTCAACAATCGCATATTTTTCTATTGGTCCATGGTAATCAACAATTGCATATTTTTC
>JAEEGL016765662.1_pt1 | contig 14925 bp, 24 predicted proteins | sample 9134231 | NCBI WGS metagenome assembly JAEEGL01 (sample SAMN16246548, study PRJNA631951) | gut metagenome | biome: gut microbiome; feature: rumen; material: fiber-attached | host: Bos | place: Iran: Karaj | collected 2018-10
CAGGCTAACTCTACCTTATTACCATAGCAACGGTCAGGATCAAGCCACCACTGATAGGCTGTCTTGTAATATCTCTCACTGTGAAGCGTCTGCTGCACTCGCTCCATCAACTCAGCAAACATCTTTTCGTCCTGACACACCTCATAGAAGGTTATCAGACGGTCATTGATATCATTGATGACCTCCAGATAGCTCTTTCCCTTGGCAAAGAAAACAGCACCGCCGCCGAAATACGGCTCACAATAGACACGATGAGTCGGTATCATTGGAAGAATGGTATTGACAAGCTGCTGCTTTCCTCCGTAATATGTGATAGGTGTACGCATAATCAAAGATTTATTGCTTTCATTTTTCTTTCCCACATCATCTTCTCAGTATCGGCAGCAATGATGGCATCCACATCCATTCCGAAATGAAGATTCATGCTATCCAAGAGGTCATCAAGTTCCGTCATAGACTTTTTACCGAAATTGCGGAACTTCAACAAGTCGGTTTTGTTATACCTTATAAGGTCGCCAAGAGTCTCAATGTCTGCTGCTTTCAGACAATTTAGAGACCTTACGGTGATATCAAAATCAATAATCTTGGTGTTAATCAGAGCGGTAAAGGTTCCACCTTTATCTCCTAACAGATAGTCATATTCAGATACAGGAACAGCTTCTATATCATTAAGCCGTTCCAACTCTTTAATACGATTCTGAAACGATTGTACCACAATCGGGAAATTTTTGTTTTCAAAAACAAGTTGCTTGCACTCTTTACGTAACTCAGAAAACGTCTTAACAGTAGCCAGCTTACGAACAGCATGACTGGCAATCTGCATAATACGGCTTCTGGTAAGACCGTAATCTTCAGCCACATCCACCACATCCTTACCTTCAAGAAGCATTGTAAGGATAGTCCTCTCACGTTCTTTCAACACATCGTTACCACAGGCCTCGATGATAGCCGAGAAAATCTCATTGAGAAGGTAGGCAGGAACACCTTTACCTAACAGATGAATGGCAGAACAGGTATCATCGAGATTCTTCTCTAACTCCTTCTCTGCCAACTGAAGGTCACGCCTTGCCGCAAAGACTCTCTTTTCAATGAAAGCCAAGTCTGACAACGTATCAAAATACTTCTCGATAGTTGCTTTGTCTATTCTTAACTGACGGTCAACAAGATGACCTTTCAAAATTCCCTTCTCAACCCAGTTGGAAATGGTCTGAGGGGTGACATCCAACAGCAGAGCTGCTTCGTCTCGTGATACAAGTCTTGCCATAGTATTATCCTTTTATTTGTTAATTACACGTGGAAATAAAAGCACTTCTGTGTTCCACATCACAGTGGGGCATCCAATGAAAGCCTGGTGCATGGTCATCAATCCGCTTGCCTTCGACATAACGCTGACAACCATTTTTCAAAAGGCAGTTATTGCCTTTGCAATAAAGATATAAATCATTCTTTGCCATAACTACTAATCTTCATAATTAAAACTACGACAGATAGCCAGACCTTCCAGTATAAAAGCCATGATAATACCAAAGAGGAATCCGAAACCTCCGAAAACTAATTTCTTTAACATATTACACTGCTATTTTTTTGAAATCAGATAAACGCTCTGCCAGGGCCTCACAGAGTACCCGGCTCATATTCACCTCGACAGCATTACCGATAAATTTCTTCTGGTCGGCCAGACTGCCTATCAAGGTGTAGTCTTCAGGGAATCCCATGATACGCTTCAATTCGCGGATGTTCAACATACGCATCTTCACGTCGATGATGCCGTATGCGGCCATAAACTCCTTAATCTTACGTGTCATAGGTGTGTCATCGTCATAAAGGACGATACCAAGTTCTCCTTGCTCCGTGCTGATAAGATACGGAGGCATCTTATCCATGCGGGCAATCAATGTGAAGCAGGGCTTTTCCAAATCCCTTCCCTCACTCTGGTACTGGGGATTCATCAAGAACTGCTCAGCGGTCACAAGTTTCTGCTTCGGGGTACAGAGAATGGCAGGGCTGACAGTATCAATCTCGCCAATCTGACCGCCACCACTATATTCGTTGGCAATAAACTGTTGTGATAACAGTTGTACCTTCTCTAAAGGGATATCATCTGGCATGGGAGCGTCAAGGTCGATGTTATGGTCTTTGATGGTGACAGCGTTCACCAGAGCATGACGCTCCTTTGTCGTCACGGTAGGCCCCGGCTTCTCAATAGATGAATTGTAGCCGTTACCAAAATATGCCGTGACAAAAGCATGATGATCCACACAGGTAATGGTTCCTGCAGGTTTTTCGACCGACTGGTTCTTACTCCCAGGATCGCCGCTGAACTGCTTACTCAGGAAGTTCACCTTCACATAACCCAAGCGGTTCTGGGTGGCAACCACAGGACACGGCTCATCCGTCGATGACGGCCTGTAATGGCCGCTCCTGTTCATACTGTTGTATTTCAGAATCCAGTCTTCATACTGTTTCTTACCTCCGGCAACAAACTTCACCAGACCGGCATAGATACGCTCCAAGGTCTTTTCGCACAGCGGCTTTTTCTTGGTGAAGATACTCGTTCCTTCATCGGTGAGGTCAAGAACCTCACGGACGGCCTTCCATTTCTTATACTGGTGGAACATACCACCCTCATCACCATTCTTGGCATAGGTTTGAACGGGGAAAACAATAGGAAGACCGCACTTGGCAAACTGACCGAAGAAACGCTTGCGGCTGGTATAGGCTCCGAAGTCGGCAGCATTGAGAATCCTGTAGTCAAAATCATATCCGTAACTACGGACATTCTTCACCCATTTCATGTAACTGCGTCCCTGATCCTTGCTGACGGGCTTACCGTTAGCATCCAAATCACCCCAACACATAAATTCCTCGACATTCTCAATCAGAATGTAATGTGGGTTGATGGCTTCGATATAACGGAACAGGTGTTCTGCCAATGTACGGCTGTCTGCATCACGAGGCTGACCGCCCTTTGCCTTGGAAAAATTCGTACATTCCAGGCTGGCCCACAATACCACGTAAGCATCCGGGTATTTCTTCTGTACTTTCTTAAGATGGGCCACCAGCGGACTAAGTTCCAATGTTCTGATGTCCTCGGTGAAATGCAGGGTGTCAGGATGGTTGGCCTGATGGGACTTGATAGCATTCGCATCATGATTGACACAAGCCACCACCTTCGCACACTTCTTTCCGTACAGACGTGCATTCTCTACGCCTGTAGAAGTGCCACCAGCACCACAGAAAAGGTCAATGTATAACAACTTTATTTCCTTCATTCTATCTTTTTTTTATAAGGGAAGAGTCTTCACAGATGCTTCCCCTCTGTTTGTTGTATGAAAATAATAATTGGTAACATTCGTTGTATATCGCTTACGTACTCGGTGTACTCACACACCCTGTGTGAAGTCAGAGATGATGGTTTGCAGTTGTATGCCACCTACATTCTCAGTGTGTTCACACCTCGAAAGCAACAACACACTCGGAGTGAGAATGATAGGCAACTTCATGAGTGGCCAAGCCCTCACGATAAGGCCGATACAACCGGCCCGGTATTGATCTTACTCCTTATCAAGTTCAGAGACCTTTTTGGCCGCTGCCATAATCTCAGCCACCTGTTTGTCCTGGGCAGGAAACAAACCCACCATCACCTTGCCGACAAGATGCTGGATCTTAAGAGATTTGTTGGCGATGTTTGTGGCGATGTCAGCCTTGGTACGGATCTCTTCGAGAACAAGACGGCGGTCTTCCATCTCCATTTTCTTTTGTTCCAGCTGAAGCTTCATATACTCCAGTTTCGCCTTTTCGAGATTTGCCATGGCATTTATTGCCTTGACATTTAACTCACCACGGCGAATGTCCATCTCTGTCTCGGCTTTTGCAAGCATCACCTTTGAGAGTTCATCCTGCAATGAAGACATGGCAAATCCATTGTCGTTGTTCATATTGTTCTTGGTTTTTGTTATACTAACTTGGTGACAATCTTTTTCAATCGTAGAATCCTCAGAGGAAACCTCCTCCTTTTCTACAATGTCTTTCAAGTGCTGTGCTTCCTCCTTCTGACTCTTGTCAGTGACGGATGTTTTTGCGCTATCACGCTTTTTCTTTTTATCTTCCATATTGAAATATTTATTTGTATTTTACTTTAATTCTCAGTGTTCTCACACCATTTTTGCAGCCATGAATACACATAGTAAGTTGTATGTTACCTACATTCTCAGTGTTCTCACACCTCGAAAGTAGCAACGTACTCGGAGTGAGAATGATAGACAACTTCATGAGTGGTCAAACCCTCACGATAAGGCCGATACAACCGACCCGGTATATTTTATCCATTTTCGGATGTTTCATCATCAGGTGTCTTTCCAAGCTCTTTTACAGCAATACCGTGAAGCTTACACTTGTACTGTATTTTCTGCTTCAAACCATAGTATGACCAGTTACGAAGCAATAAAGGCTCTCCTTTCTGATTATCAATTTTAACCATGTCTTCACGGGGCTTCTGATTAACCAGGCAGATAGTACCACAACCGTGGTCAACAGCAAGTTTTACCAACAACTTTGAATACATGTGGAGCTTGGTGTCAACATAGTTTTTCTCTTTCTCTTCATAGCGGTTAAGGGCCTGCATCTTACGCTTGCGCCCTTTCCCTCCTTGGTTATACTTGCAGTTCCGTTGACACCGACGAATGGCCTCTTGTATCTGCCTGCGACGATGCACAAACTCCTCAGCGGTTCCTATTGTCAACCACCGGGCATCTTTTGAATAGATGTCATCACACTGTGAGTCAATAAGGCACTGGATAGGATGTGCAATACCCAAATAGCAATAGACAACATTCTTGGGATCAACCTCAACCTCTTTCTTTGGAATATCAACACAGAGATACAGAAAGATCTTCTGTTTCTTTTTCTCCGTCTCTGGATCGAATTTCTTTTCAATAGCAATAGAGGACGTACACATCTTATAGCCTGTATATTCTCCTTCCCTTCCGTTTGTCATGTCAAAAAGTCGTTGAGAAAGGATTCTGCTTATGATACACTTATTACCGCTTTTGTCACGACCAAAGCGTATCTGGAAAGGAATACCAATCAACGTGAAGAAACACCCCTCACGTTCTTCACCATTACCGTTTTGATATTTCTCAAAACGTAGATTCAAGAAACGGTCTGCCTTAAAGGGAACGGGCATGTTAGCTTTGTAGCTTCGTAAGGATTTCTCCCACATGCCCTTTTTTCGGTCATCCTGATACATCTTCTGTACATTCTGTATAACACAGCTAATCATACCCATGTCTGCCTGGCCCTTGAAGTAATGACTGCAAACAACATAAGGGGCATTCTTCTTTGTGGCAGCATCACCTTTGACACCGATAAATGTCACAAGTTCCTTTGTCTTTTCATCCATACAAGCCATATTCGTGTCAAGCATATACATAACGGAAGCAGACAGGTTTGCTGCCTTTACAGCATATTTCCTGTTCTCGTAAAGCTTCTCGTAATACTCCTTGCGAAGATCCTTATCGTCCTCGCATACGAAAATCTCGATTTTTCGGGTAATAACCATACTTTTGTTTTTTATTAGTTTATAATGCAGAAGAGTGAGGGATTGCTGGATTTTTTTTAAGAGTCGATAACGCTCTCACCAAAGGTGCCCAGCCACCTCATTGATTATTCTTGTTTTTCTTTATTTGTTGCATGTCCTTTTTAATGGATGACATTTACACCTGAAACAGGAACCGGCATATCTACGTTCTGGTTGCATATCCCTTTCAAATGGATGGCGCTTACACCAGGTACTCTGTATTCTTAGTTCATCGTAAGGTTGCATATCCCTTTCAAATGGATGGCGCTTACACCCCATCTGTTGAAACGGATAGAAGCGAAACCAGTTAAGGGATTTCGCGAGTAATAACCTTCTCGCGTCAAGGCTGTGCAACCAGCCCGATATTACTTTGTTTATAATCCTCATTCAAAATCTTATTTTTTTCTCTGCGTTCTTACACCGCCATTTCCACAGCGTGGTATGACTCACATGTTGTATGCCGCCTACATTCTCAGTGTATTCACACCTCAAAAGGATCCACAACTAATGTCAGCATGTTGTATGCCGCCTACATTCTCAGTGTATTCACACCAAAAACTGGAGGAGGGATACATCGACACGAGTTGTATGCCGCCTACATTCTCAGTGTATTCACACCTCGAAAGCAGCAACGCACTCGAAGTGAGAATGATAGGCAACTTCATGAGTGGCCAAGCCCTCACGATAAGGCCGATACAACCGGCCCGGTATTGATCTTTTCTTTGTCTGCATACTATTCAATTAACAATCATCTTAGACTGTAATGTGTCCAGGTACTTCAACATTGTCACCATCCTTGTGATAACCACCTCTATATCGCCTGTGCTGTCAAGTTGAAGCCTGCCCAGCAGCTCTTCGAGCTTCCTGATGTCTTCCTTGATGTCACGCACACTTTCGCGTGCAGCGGCCAGCTTGTCCTTATAGAGATCGGCCTTACTCTTGTAGATGAACCAGTTCTTATACAGCTTCAGAAACTTCTTGTGCTCGGACTGGCTTATGTCCCCATCCTCGACCACCTTTAACAACTCCTGGCTGAACAGGTCAAAGGAATCCTTCATCTCACGATAATCGTCCATAAAGGCGGCATAGTATTCCTTCCGCTCATGGTCATAAGACTTGAACTTCTCGATAAGAACGTTCTTTTCGTCGATAACTCTGCGTAAACGACGTATCTCCGTGCGTCCGACAAAACGAGGCATACCCTTGTTCAATACATAACCTTTTTCCGGCTCGTCAACACATGGCAACGTGACCGAATGATTTTTATTCTCTTCCATAGCACTATTCCATCATTTCTAATTTCCCACGAGGTTGATGATAAAGAGTGGAGCGATCCGTCACTTTGGGAACATAGTCATTTGTTCTTTCATTCTCCTTGGAGGTCTGACTCTCCTTTAGTTCTTCACTACCTTTGGCCAAAAGATAGACACTCACAACAACAGAAACAAGTGACAGTAACGCGAAGATGTAGACAAGAAACATCTTCTTTTTGTTGCTCTTTTCAAGAACCCGACATGCGAGAAGGGAGAGGATACAGGCAAAAAGAAGCAGACATGCCGACGGTATCACATAAGGATTCTCCGTGATGCCGGAACCTAATATGTAAGCCATTGTCTTCATTTTTATTCTGTTTTTGTTTGTTGAACTAACCGAAATAATTATTTCACAAGCTTCTTACACACCAGCTCTGCATATTGTACGCTGTTCTGTAATACATTGTAACTTTTGCGACTAAGCCGGACATGCTTCAACTCCTCAGAGACGGACTTGAATATCTTGCTGTCCTCTTTGTAGTCCTCCATCAGGAAGTGACGAAGCCAGAACTCAAAGCCTTCTGGACGTGGAAGGTCAAGCTCCCTGATAAGGAACACAGAGAAGCGGATGCGCTTGTTCGGATAGAGATAGACGCACTCACCACGATGACGGTCATACCAGTCAAATACCATGTGGGCTGTATGGCTGTCATGGTCAATGGCCACTTGAAAACAGTCAATGGTGAACTTTGACTTTATCTTCGGAAGGAGATCCTTCAAGTCGTCAAGAATGACTTCATCGCCAACAGGGAATGTGATTTCACGTATGATACGGATATTCTTCGACGGAAGGAGGGCATAGGGGGTCTTTTTCTCTAACGTGGTAATCTCTTCCTCGGATTCAAGCATAAGCTCCTTGATACGTCGCTCACGTATCTCCTTCACAATGTCCTGTTGCCTGGACGAAATATCTTCCAGAACCCAGTGATCCTTGAACTTCGTCAAGTCTCCTTGCACGTCATGGAATGACAATAGTGAGTTACCTTTCATAATCCCTGGGTTTTGAAAACATAACTGTCAGAAACAACACATTGGCTACAGTACAGATGACGGCGAAGTTCGCAAGGCAGATGATGGCCAGAATCTTGATGATATCATTAAGCATAGTAGTCCGGTTTTTTTGATTATACTCGTCTCATTAACTCATTACAGGCATTACAAACCATGTCGGCTGTATGCTTGTCAAGAAAGAAGTTTCCACGACAATAGCGGAACTTGTCGCTGACGCCGCCAATCCAGTTACACTCTACCACATCAAAGTAATTCTTGCCGAAAGTGGCACGAATATACCAGTAGGGAGTCTTCAGTTCAGGCACCAACAGTTTGTCAGAACCTTTCTCTTCGAGATTGTAATAGGAGGCAAGCAACAGCTTGATGTTGTCACACTTCTTAAGAAGCCTCTCCTTTTCTTTCTGGACACGGTTCAGCTCCTTTTCAGCAAGAGTATAATCCTGCTGAATCTTACGCAGCTTGTCTTCTGCTTCGCTGACAACCATCAGGACGTTCTCACTGGCAGCGTTCTTCTCGCCTTCCTGAACGGCCTTCTTTGACGGACGTCCACGGCGCTTCGGCACGGGCTGCTGAACGTCTTGCTCAACCGGCAGTTTTTCTTCTTTTTTCTTTCTCATAATATTTCCTTTCTATTTGATACACGGTGGGTACTTGTCATCATCATTATCGTCTTCCTGAATGTCGGAAAGACAGATCTCCAAATAGTCACAGTAGCTGTCACCATCCTCTGTACGATGGGCAGCACAATGCCGGCACTTATCTTTTATTTCCATTCTCTTCTAATGATTTTATATATTGCAGCATACATGACATATCCTTATACAGGACAGAATAGTCCTTGATGGCAGCAACACGCTTCACAGAACCGCTGACTGTAAGAAACAGTGTCTTCCCATACACGGTGTTCGGGAAGAAACAATATACACGGTCGTATTTCTTGCAGTCATGCAACATCTGCATGAAATTGCTGATGGCACTCATGATCAAGCAGTCACAATCAGGTAAAGACAAAAGGTGCCTGTCACGAAGCGACAAAAAAGCAAGATAGTCCATGAAATCAGAGAAAAGACAGCAGTTGTCACTTCGATGGCCATCCTCACGAGGAATATAAGTTACTCCGGCACGTTTCACCGTGATGGGAGTACAACTGAGTGAGCTGGAGTAAAACTCCACACCACCTTTCTTGTTGCGGATGCCAATACCGCAATAGATCTCTTTCAGTGCAGTCACCTCAAATGTTTTTAAGACAGAAGGGAATTGCTGAACAAAGATGCCTTCTTCGTTGAGCATACCTTTTCCTTTTGAGTCCAAGGAGTATTCCTTCTGTACCTTGGCACTTAAAATTCTGTTCAGTTCCTTGGCGCTGATTTTGTTCTTTGTCCTCATATATCTTGGTTTTTATAGTTAATAGTCGCTGTAAGAGTATTGCGGGTCAAAGCTTCCAACTCTTCGGAAGTATGCCCCATGCGAAAGAAATCACTGATGTCTTTCTCGGCCTTGGTTCCCTTCAGCGGGAGGACAAGACGGCAGACTGTCTTATACTGTGGCTGGAACTCCTTCACACGCTCTTCTGATTCTCTCTTGCCAATGGAATCGGAATCGTAGAGAAAAACCACCCACTTGTAACGACGCAGCAGGGCCTTTATCATAACATCAGATATCTTGGCCGTCTCACTGTTGAAACAGATGGCATCGAAACCATGGGAGAGAAGCGAAAACACATCTTTCTCACCACCTGTTATATAGATGATGTCATTTGTACTGACTGGCGATACCGTCATAAAGTCCCGAAGACCGAAGAGGTAAGGTTTCGGCAACTCACCGACATACATGAATCTGCTCTTCTTCTGGCTCTTCGGTCGGTAGAGCTTCATCCCTTTCACCGTCTTCTGAATCTTCCCATCTTGGGTGAAAGAGGTTCCAGGGAAGGTGTAGGCAAAGACTGGCTCGTCATACGTACTCACTTCATCGTAGCTCGTACCATCCTCCCTGACGAAATGACAGCTCTTGATGCTCTGCACTCCCATCCTGTCAAGCCATTCCTGCGTTATGCCATACTGATTCCAATAAGCTAACTCATGCTTCGTGAAAGGCTGAAAGGTTGGAGTGAATGAAACAATCTTACTTATGGTCTTGTGAGACTCTAATACTACTTTCCTATCCATAGGGGTATAGGAAAGGTTGACCTTGATGGTGTCATTAAGGACAAACAGGTTCATCTCTTTGTCTATGATGTGAAGAACGTCCTTGAAACAGCTCTGGAGGTTGATGGAACAGATCTTGGCCACAAACCAGAAGCAATCACCACGCCAATGACTATCACCATAGTCATGGAAATACCACTTGCCGCCAATACTTGTCTTACTCTTGCGATAATACAGGCGGCAGGACGGACGCTCGTCATCCCTGTACGGATTCCTAAACGTTGCGTTCTTGCAGCCATCACCCAAGTAATGGGTGAAGACCTGCAGACCGTCATTGGTCCTGTCAAGCAGCTTCTGAACGTCCGATATCATAACATCCAAATATTTAAGTCACAGGTTCCAAAAAATACCGAGTGGTGTGAGCAGTCAACACACATCTCAAACCCTTCATCGGGATAAGGACAGCCAAGGGCTGCCAAATCCTTATTTTCGATGCCGGGGTAGGGATCAATACCTTTGCTGTTGATGCAGTGCTGTGTGACAGAATCGTCGGCAATAGACTTGTCCGCGCAATGACTGCATAGCTCATGGGTGTCATCTGCCCACCAGCACATGCCATGTTCGGGATGATAACACGGATCATGTTCCGTACATCCACAGACCTTACAAACACCTCTTCCCATAACCTACAGACACTCTTCAATGGAAAACTCCAGATACAGTTTCCCCTTGTTACTCTCAATCTTCATACGACCGTCTCTTGGTGGGACGATACTATATGCCGTATATAACGGCTCCCAAGTGTTGCGACGAAGATACTCTGTGTTCATCGCCTTATTGTATATCTCACGGAGCATATTCTCACACTCCTCACGAGACTTTACAGACTCAAAAAAGAAGTTAGGTAGGATTGCCAACAGACGAAGGATGCCCTGCGTCTTCTTGGCGTGCACAGTCTTTACTATCTTATACATATCTGAAGGTTTTTATAGTTATTAGGTAACGCAGAAGGGCGTTCTAACTCTCTTGCCTGACGGCTGTATCACGCCGCACGGTAAGCTCAACAGACCAACCTTCCTGTACCTCAATACTTATCGTGGAAATATTGATGTTGTACTCCTCAGCCACCTCTATAAGGTGCTTGAAAAAAGCAATTGTCTCATTCATATCGAACATGCTTTGGTTTAATAATCTGATTATCTCGCTCTGCTGAACCAGAATCTTGACAGTTCCCTTCCTTCGTAAAGGAAACGACCGCTAATGTCATCCTTCAGGGACTTCAATAAGTTCTGGCGACGAAAGAGGGTGAGGGTGTTCCGATGAATACCAAGGATCTTGCTTGCCTCGGTAGTGCTATAACGCGCATCGTCTATGACCTGCGGGGGCAATGAGGACATCATGACTCACCTCCTTTCTCCTGCTGTACCTTCTTACGACGGACACTTAACTGGGCTTGCCAGCCTCCAAGGTCCAACTGCAATGATGCCTGTTCGGCTTCAGTCTCTTCTGCTTTCTTGATCAAAGAAAGAAACAAATTTCTTAAGTCACTCATATCTGTGGTTTTTATAGTTTATTCATAAGAGGAAACACCAGCGTCAAACTGAACGCTTGACAGAGCTATTCGAAGCGGAAGCACATAGATGGATCCACTGCTGACAGAAAAATCAAACGGAACGCTAACATAATAGTAATTATACACCTCGGAATAACCGGCGGCCAGCTTTGCATCCCAAGTCCTGACGATGTACGTAAAATAGATGCTGACTATTGAGTTTACTCCCGCAGGAAGCTTTACAACCTCTCGGTCAGATTCACGGAATAGATTACACTTCTGTTTCGATATTCCGATAGGAAGGTCATGCCAGCCAGTAAACTCGGAAGGCTCGGCAAACATTCCGTTAGGAGCCAGATGATAATTACGTGTGATGCTGTCACCCGATACTTTGATGGTGATGTCCTTAATGGTAACTTTAGTGTTGCCACCAAGCTCGGCACTTTCGTCATTGTCGATAAGCAATGAGACGGTGAACTGCGCCGTGGCATCCTCCGTTATACAAGAGTCACAATATTCATATTCACCCGATGCACCTATCTGTCTGGCCAAAATAGAGTCGGTATAATAAACGGATGAATAATCAACACTGTCACGGACAAAAATGGTGTCAGTCTTATAACACATCTCTTCCGGTGGGAAGAAATAGTGGTCATCATTACAACACGTCAGTAACAATGCTGTGACAAAAACTACGAACAAATTCCTTTTCATAACGTTCCTCCTTTTCTTTCCTTACGAATTGCGCTTCACAATGTACGACTCGCCATTGTTGAAGATGTTCTCGATGCTGAAACTGCCGCTCTTATTATTCAACTTGAATATTGCAGAGCGAACGCTACCCAATGGGGCGAAATCTCGTGTCCTAAAGAGACAAGAGAAACCAGGCTTAATCTGCATAAGTGTCGCCGGAATGACGGGCTTCATCACTGGCTCAACAATCATCATGTTCTGCTCATCCATATTTCTAAAATTAAATTAAAATTTATAGTTCTTTTATAGTTTTATAATTCAAATTCCCTATCTTTGCAAGATAATTGCGCCGCAATTTCTCCACGTTACTGTTGGGATTTCGGTGCAAAGATAAAATAAAAACTTTATATTGCAAAGTAATAACCTTATTTTATAACAATATTTAACGAAAATAATTAAGTAAACACTTTATGACTGGAGCAAAGTTAAAAGAAAAGATGAAGTTGTTAGATATGTCTCAGGCAGAAATAGCAAGAAGATTAGGCATTACGACACCAACCATAACGTCTTGGTTTAAATATCAGTCTGTTAGTACAAAGATTTTAGAAGATCTTTGTGACGTTTGTAATGTTACACTGGATTTTTTCTATAAAGACACAAAATATATCAGTCATAAAGAAAGCAGTGCTGAGATAAATAAGGAAGGAAATTTTGCTGCGCTGTTTGAAAAAATACTTAAAGAAAGAGATGACTATAAAGACCAACTTTACATACTGAAGAATCAACTTTCAGATATGCAAAGAGGAAAAACCATACCCGAAATCGCAAAGAAAGAGGTGGTTTAATATTCTTTGACTTTAAAATTTGACTACCATGACATACGAAAGTGTTTATTATAAAAATAGTATTATTTCTGAGGGAGAAAGACTTTTAAAGAAATATAGAAATGATTACCCGAATATTCATGGTGTTAATTGGCAAATCAACAAAGAAACCTTCATAGAATACATATACATTCCGAAGTGTTTTGCTAAAGAGGAAAAAGAGAAAATACAAAAAGATATATACGCGATTGATGAAGAAATATTTGCATATTCTGCAATAGTTATATTCCTTGCTAACAGGGTATATCGTATTTTAAAGGATGGATTTGAAGAGAAAGTGTATCAGGATGCACTTGAACAAGAGTTCTTGAGAAATCACCTCTCTGTTATCAGAGAGATGCCCCTTACTATCCATTATGAATACACGGATGTTCTCGAAAAAGATACTCCTTTAGAAATAGACTTACAACATTCTTTTCGTCCAGACTTCTATTTAAAAACAGAGAATGGCAAGGGATTTGTAATTGAATTAAAGTCTGCATGGATTACAGACAAAGATAATTCAGGGGATATAAATTATAATAACAAGTATTTCCGACAAACAATCAATTATATGCGAGCATCTAACCAAGAATATGGTATTTTGTTGAATTTCTACGGGAAAATAGGTAAAGAGTACACAGATAGTACAAATGATCGTATTGTATATAACACTTTCTTTTACAAAACTAAATAATTGATAACTTTATCCTCTCAACTTTACAAATATGAAAAATATCGTACTAAACATATTACTTATAACTTCCTCATTGGTAGCAAACGCACAGGAAATAAATGAAAGATTCGTAAAAGCTTCCTTCAATAAGGATACAAATACATATTATAACGACACAACAAGCGTGCGTTTCTATTTCAGTAATAACTTATTTAGCAAATTCTATCTCTGGCCCGATCATAACTATAGTGACGTGAAAAATTGCGTCGCTATATATAATAGTAATAGCGAGTCATCAATAAAAACAATAAAATCGTCTCTTGAACATATACTGGTAAAATATAAAGAATGGAAAGAGATTGCCACACAAAATAATGTTGATGATTTTGAGAAGTCAATGGCTGACTCTTTATTTTCATGGCCCAAAATGACAACATATATCACTACTAATGATAGAATATGGGAAGGAGTATTAGCATTTGAACCCTTTTTTGTCAAGAAGGGCAATATGATGTTCGTCAGACTATATCAGAAAAAAAACAAATTTACGTCAGCCAGAAAAGTGGATAATTTTTTTACTTCCATGGCAGCACTATCAGGGGCTGGTTTTGATGACGCAATGTTAGGACCTTTACATTTAACATTCTCAACGGAAGAACAAATACAAAGTCTAATTCTCGCTCTTGATTTGGAAAAAGCGAAATCTTCTCTTCAATTATATAATCAACAAAAGGAAAAAACAGACAGTTTGTTCAAATGAAGACAAACGCTCTATTCTGATATCATCAATAACATTCTTTAAAAGCAAAAAAGACATGAATATGAATACATCATAGTAAAACCAACCAATAATGCACCAATAATGCACGAGAATAAGAAGTCAATGTTTAACAAATATGCAAAATCGCGGTGTACAGGCACGTTTCGAGAGATTTTCCTCAAAAGGTGAAAAACCCCTGGAAAGCGTGTGACCGGCAAAACTGGTTCGCGAGTTCGAATCTCGCTCTCTCCGCTCCCAAGTTATTGTAAATCAATAACGTAATAGCCCGGATTTTATTTTTGTCAGACATTAAAAAAAACGTCGGCAGTGCACAA
>JAEEGL011479482.1_pt1 | contig 14924 bp, 14 predicted proteins | sample 9134231 | NCBI WGS metagenome assembly JAEEGL01 (sample SAMN16246548, study PRJNA631951) | gut metagenome | biome: gut microbiome; feature: rumen; material: fiber-attached | host: Bos | place: Iran: Karaj | collected 2018-10
CAATATAACAATGAACGCTACCGATGAATTGTTTGATTTTTATTTAGAATCCATAAATTATGCACAAAAAAAAGATTTATTTATTTCTCCAAATACCATAAGAAGAATAATGAATAATTTAAAGAGTGCTAATCAAAGGACGAATAGACAAAGAATCATAAATATACTACATAAGTTTAAAAAGTATCAGTTTATACTTATTGCATACGATGATGAATTATATTTAAATAAAAAGTATTATTTAGGTTTTATCGATGTAATGATTAATCAAAAATACAATGCAAGCCGAATAGTTTCAATTATAGCAAAATTGAATAATAATGAAACACTGGAAAAAAGAGAATTAAAAAACATAGTTAATAAAATAATTGCGAATACAAATGACATATGTGAGAAATATAAAGAAAAGGAACAATCATTTATTCAAGAAATAAACGAAATTGATGAATGGCTAATATTTTTAAACGAATTCTCAAACAAGCTGGAATTGGAGAAAAAATATGATGAAAAAATTAAAGAATGTTTGATGAGCATATTGTATTTAAAAAGATATATTATGTCAGATGATGAATATATTAATTCTGATATGCGGGAGTTTGCTAATCGAGTAGAAATAAAAAGAAGCGATATAGAAAAGTACAGACAAGATCTTATTGATGATAGCATAAAGTTATATCAAACATCTTCGATTGATTTTGATAAAGAAATGGAAAATACAATTAATAGTTATTCTAAGTTTGCTTTAAGTAGTTTTACAAATAAATTTGTTTTGGATCCAAGTAATCAAACATATAGCACTAATTCTTTATATAAGGAAAGAAAAGATACATCTTTTGAAAAATATTACAATAATCTTGGGGAAAAAATAACTAAAGAATCAAATAATTTAGTGAATAAAATATATAAAAACTACTATGAAGAGATGCTAAAAAATTTATCTCGAACATACAATATGCACCAAAACCTGATTATAAGCTTATTGGGAATTGATAATTTAGAAAAAATAATAAGTAATCTGAAAAAACTATGTAATATGGACTATGATAATTATTATTCAATAATAGTAACATGTATTATATCAACAGAAAACAGTATATTAGAGGTGCTAAAAAGAAATAATATTTCGATAAAAAAAGAAATGTGGGAGAATATTGAATTATTATTTAATCTTTATAAAGATAATAAAACAATTAGAAATGGCTTAATGTATATTTATTATTCTTTATATGAAAAAAGTGGGCCATGTCTAAGAAATAAAGTAATGCATGGGACTTTAATTAATCAAAATCTTTACGCTTCAATAATTATTGCTTTTTCTTCTTTGATTTTTGCGAGTTGGTTAATTCAAAATGAAAAATATTGAAAATGTACAAATACAATTTAATGAAAATCCCACAATAAAAAAGATTAAAGAGGAAGACTTATCTTCGTCTACAACTGTAAAAGAAAACTATTCATTAGATTCCATAAAAAAAGAATACCAATCTAATATTAGAATTAACATATTGATGTTGAAAATAATGCTATCGACAAATGACAGAAAATCAACAATAGTATATCAAATGGGCTTTGTGATTGAATTAACTTTAAAATATAGACTGTTATCAGAAAAGAGTTTAGAATATATAGGCAAGCTTAATCACGATTTAGAAGCACTTTTTAAAGTGATAGAACAAGCAGAGATTGATAATATAGAAAAGATATCTTATATAGATTTATATGATAAAATGAAAAAAATAAAAAGGGGAATTAATAAAGAAATAGCATTCAACGAATACAACGATTTAAAATATAATCATAAAAAAGGAGAAACAATTCTAATTATTCCAGATAACAAGATAAGTAAAAAAGATATCGAAAGAGTAAAGGAGGTAATAAAATGCGTAGAGAACATTATGAATTTTTAATTAGTTCATTAGAGAATCAGCAAACAATTAAATCAATAGGAAAGATTGATATTGAGACAATACGAAAAAACAATTTAGAATCGCTCTATTATTTACTTCCTTTGATAGAAAGAATAACATTAGAAATATATAAGTCGACTCCTTTAAGCAATGTAGAAAAATATAAACAAGGTGAAATGAGAAATATATTGGATCTGTTAAATAGTAATTCAAAAGAAATAGTTGGAACAGAAAATTATGATTTGCTTGAGAAAATATATGCTAAAGACGGAATAAGGAATAAGATAATTCATCCATACTTATATACAGGAAGTAAAAATATACAAGTTAATTATGAACAAATAAAGAAACTATTATATAATTTGATTGTTAAATTAAAATCTCTATATGACATACAATCTCAGTATAAATACAAAAAAATAGAGCAGTTAAAATAATGTAGAAAACAATATCTCACTAAATAGATGAATAGAATTAAATAATTAAATAACAAAAAAAGAATCCTAACAGGTTCTTTTTTTATAAGGAAAAGTTATAACTAATTAAATCAACCATATAATTAAGCTATAAAGATAATAAATAAAAAGGAAATAGAACTTTCACCTATAATAATATAGGTGAAGGGAGTAGTTTTATGAATGAAATAATTAAAGATTTGAATATAGAGAAGAAAAAATATGAAATAAGAGGCAAACAAGTAATGCTAGATAGTGATTTATCCTTACTATATCAATGTGTTAATGGAACTAAAATAATTAACCAAGCTGTTAATAGACATCAAGATAGGTTCTCGAATGATTTTTATTTTCAGTTGACTAATGGAGAATACAATAGATTATTTAATTCAAAAAATAGAATGTGTGAGAGTAAAAAAAGATAACGTAAACTTGAAGTCCCAACTTGGGACTTCAAGTTTTGAAGGAAATTATGGAGGAATAAGAAAGTTACCATATGTATTCACTGAACAAGGAGTAGCAATGCTTGCAACAGTAATAAGAATTAAAGTAGCAGATGAATTCTATATAGATAACAAAAAACAAGAAATTTACAAGATATCTAAATTTGAGAAAAACCCCATTTTATGGTATAATTAAAGTACTTAGAGGGTAGTAATTCAAAACACATATTATATAGATATGCAAGTATCTATAAGACCTCTATGATTAAATCATATTTGTATATCTCTATGAAGAATGGTGGAAATAAAAATGAAAGAATATGGAAAAATTGTTACAGGATTAAATAGAATAGGAATTAGAGGAAAATTATTAGCAAGAAGAGTCGATAAAGAAAGTAAATGGGTAGAAATTGGTAAAAAACAATTTAAACACAAAGATAAAACTGAAGAAAAACTATATAACACTTTCTTAAGACTAGTAGATGAAGAAACAAGAAAAAGATTAATAACATTAGATGAAGGAATCAAAAAAATAGAAACTACTATATATGAACAATCAGGATGGTATAGAACATCATCTGGATTTAGATTTGAAGACAACTTCCAAAACATGCAAGATTATGAATTCCGTACTTGGGATACATATAGCATCGATAGAAGTGAAGAAGGATATCATATAAGAGAGGAAAAACCATTCAATAGTTATTTTGCTAATATTCAAGAAAGAGAAATGGGATTCCTTAATAAATATAAAGATTTATTAAATCAATTACATGTCTTATTAACAGAAAAAGAAAAAATCATGAGAGGTAACTTTATATTAAAAGATGATTCTAATAGAGAACTTGCTTTAAATATATCTAACTTCTTAGGATTCATTCCAGAATCAAAAGAGAATAATCTCTCTAAATAGTATTCTCTTTTTTATTTGTTTAAAAATTTGCATAAATAATAATCTATGATATTATATGTCTTACTAAAGGGGGAGATATAATATGTTCTATCCTTCAAAAATAATTAGTATTAATAATAAAATAGAAGAAAAGAAAAGATTAGATACTGAAAGAAGAAATAAAGCTCTAGAAAGTGCTAATTACTTTAAAAAGAATCGTTTATTCAAAATACAAAGATTAATAAATGGTTTAGTAAGACTAATAGAAAGTAGTTCAGGATGGATGTATACTACTGATTCATTTATTTTAAAAAGTGACTTTCATTATGATGGGGATATGAAAGATATCACATTTAAAATAAATAGAATCAATAGAGGTAATAATGGTTACTATCTATCTAAAGAACCATCTAAAAGAGAAGAATCATTCTATACCGTATATAAAGAAGTATTAGATAAAATATTTGCTTTAGAAGAAAAAAGAGAAAGACTATATGAATCAATTCCTACCTATGAAGAAAAAGTAATTGATTTTACTAAAGCTAAACAAGAACAACAATTAAAAAAATATTATGATCCTAACTATACTAGAAACTATCTAATGACCCAAGCTAATGACTTTATAACTACTTATGGAACAGATGGTATAAGAAGATTAATCCATTTATTAAATAGATTAACTAATACTACTAATCCAATGGATGCTTATAACGATTTAAAAAGAGAAGGAATAGCTTTTACCTATGTTGAAGTGTTATTTAGATGGGCAGCTATCTATTCCATAAAAGGAGATCAAGTACTAGGTCATATCCTTGATCAAAAACTAGCATCATATAATTATGATCTTATGGACTATGAAGAAAGAATGACTCAAAATATCATTAGATTATTATAGAACTTATTTAATGAGTTCTTTTTTTATTGCTTTTATAACAATTTATGCTAGTATATAAACTCAAGAAAAGAGGAACTTGCATGAGTAGAAATTCAATCATTTTTGAAGAAACATTACAAAGAGGAATTTGTGAAAGTAAAGCTAGAGCTGTTTATTTTGCAATCGTTGGTGGTTACGAAAAAACACATCCAGAAGATAATTCAATTTATAAACCATTTTGGACTAAAAATGGTGCTGAAGAAAATATCTGTGAAAACTTTACTTGGGATCGAGTAGAAGAAGGATTTGTTCATAGAAGTGATTTTAGCTATGAACCAGAAAGTAGAACAATTAGTTACTCAACAAATAGAATTATTAAAAAAGATAATCATTATGTAAGTGATGGTTCAGAAATATCTAATAAGCATTTTGAAAAGCATCAAAAAGATTTTGCAGCTTTAGAAAAAGCTGAAGAACTTATTGATTGTTATCGTAAAGAATATCAAGAAAAAGTAGATGAGGGATTAGATTATGTAAACCATTCATTATATTTCCATAGAGGTGGTAGAAATACAAATATAGATTTAAGAACTAGTTTTTTGAATCATTATTTACATTTATATAAAAGAACAGGAGCCGACTTCTTAACTTCATGGTTAAATAGAGTTAATGATTCAGCAAACTCTATTGAAACATTAGTAGAAGAATTACATCAAGAAATTCAAGATATGACAGAATTTTTTACTGCGGTTGGTGAAGAGTCATTTGTGTTAAGCGAAAAGAATAGTTGGACTTTTGAACAACGTGTAATAAATATAATTGCTGCTATCTTCACACAAAGAGGAAGAATGCTAAGACATGCGTATTTTAATCAATATTCAAAAACAGAGGAAATGGCAAAATAAAAGAACTAACAGTTCTTTTTTTATTATTGTAAATGTCAAAATATACTTTGACATTTAATACTATATGTCGTAAAATGTAATTATGTGTGGTGATACATATGGAATATATATCTATTCACGAAATAAGTAAAAAATGGCACATGAAAGAAAGAAAAGTAACAGCATTCTGCAGGGAAGGTAGAATTGCTGGTGCTCGTAAGAAAGGAAAAGAATGGTTAATACCATCTGATGCTTTAGCTCCACTTGATAAAAGAACTAAAGAATTTGAAAACTATACACTAGAAGTAAAAGAAGCTAATACAACTGTTTCTTATACTGAAAGCGGTGGTGAAGCTAAAGTAGTAGATTCCTATAAGAAAATCTATAAAAGAGATCCTATGTATACTACTTTTACTCCTTATCGCTTATGCCTATTAGGTATAAACTATGATGTTAATAAAGGTAGTGTCCTAGGTTTAACTTTAGATAAAGGTATTCATATAGCATATGCTACTAAACTAAATGGTATTATTGAACTAATCTCTTTACAATATCCTAAAAGAGCACAATGGCATGTTCTAGAACCACCAATCGGCATTAAAGAAGATTGGGCTGATCCTTTAAGAACAGCAGCAACAGAACTAAATAAAAGATATCCCTTACGTATTGGTATTTCAGCAGTAATCGATGGTGAATTACCAGTTGATGGTTTATCTAGTTCTAATACCTTAATAATAACTTTCCTAAATGCTTTAGCATTTGCCAATAATATTAAGATAAGTTTAGAAGAATTAATTAGTATTGCTAAAGTATCAGAAAAAGGTAACAAAATAACTACTAATACTAAATTAGATAGTATGATAGAAATCTATTCTAAAAAGAATAAACTACTACATATTGATACTTCTAATGATACTTATAACTTACTAAGTAATAATACTAAATATGATATTGTTATCTTCTTCTCCGGCTTAAACAATGATTATGATTTAACAATCTATAATACTAGAACTGATGAATTAAGAACGACATCATATTTAATAAAAGGTTTTAGTAAACAAGAATATACAACTATTAAAGATACATATTTAAGAGATATATCTTATGATATATTTACTAAATATAAATCTAAAATACCAAGTACATTCATTAAAAGAAGTGAACACTGGTACAGTGAACAAGAAAGAGTAGCAAAAGGAATTAAATATTACCAAAAAGGTGATTTATCATCTTTTGGTAAACTAATGACTGAATCAGGTAATAGTTCTATTACTAACTGGGAGGTTAGCTCTAAAGAACTAATAAACTTATTTAATATTATTAAAGATAATGAAGGAGTATATGGAACCAGATTCTCTGGTTCAGGATTTAAAAGATGCTGTATAGCAATAACCAATCCTAAATATACTAAAAAGATAATAAAATCCGTAACAGATAAATACACTAGTATGTATCCTAAACTAAAAAACAAGTATTCTGCTCACATCTGTCATACTGCAGATGGAGTAAAAATATAAAAAAAGAAAGAGGAAAAGAAATATGAAAATAGCAGTAGCTGGAGTTGGATATGTTGGTTTATCATTATCAACATTACTTGCTCAAAAATATGAAGTTGTAGCATTAAACACAAAACAAGAAAAGGCTGATATGATTAACAATAGAATCAGTCCTATTAGAGATGAATATATTGAAAAATTCTTCGCTGAAAAAGATTTAAACTTAACTTGCACAATTGATTACAAAAAAGCAATCAAAGGTGCTAAATACGTTATAATTAGTACACCAACTAATTATAATGAAAAAACACATTACTTTGATACTTCTGCCGTAGAAGATATCATTGAAAAAGTTATCAAATATGGCGACAAAGATGTTGTAATGGTAATTAAATCAACTATCCCAGTAGGATATACAGAAAGTATTAAAGAAAAATATGGCATTGATAATATTTTCTTCTCACCAGAATTTTTAAGAGAAGGACAAGCTCTATATGATAATCTATATCCATCAAGAATTATTGTTGGTGAAAAATCAAAAAGAGCAGAAGAATTTGCTCATATGTTAAGTGAATGTGCTATCAAAGAAAACATTGATATCAAATACATGAACAATACTGAAGCAGAAGCAGTTAAACTATTTGCTAATACTTATTTAGCATTAAGAGTATCTTACTTCAATGAATTAGATACATATGCAGAATTAAAAGGATTAAATACAGAAGAAATAATTGCTGGTGTATGTAGTGATCCTAGAATAGGAGACCACTATAATAATCCATCTTTTGGTTATGGTGGCTACTGCTTACCAAAAGATACAAAACAATTATTAGCTAACTATAAAGACGTACCACAAGAATTAATTGGTGCTATCGTTAGAGCTAACGATGCTAGAAAACAACATATCGCTGATATGGTAGTATCTAGAGGACCAAAAGTAGTTGGTATCTATCGTTTAACAATGAAGAGTGGTTCAGATAACTTTAGAGCATCAGCTATTCAAACTGTAATGGCTTTAATCAAAGCTAAAGGAGTAGAAGTTCAAATCTATGAACCAACTCTAAAAGTAGATGAATTCGAAGGATATCGTGTAGAACATGATTTAGATACATTCAAAAATACTTCTGATGTAATCATTGCTAATCGTTATGATGAAGAATTAGAAGATGAAAAACAAAAAGTATACACAAGAGATATTTTTGGTAATAACTAATAAAAGAGACTATTAAGTCTCTTTTTTCTTTTACTTTTTAACAAGTAGTGCTATCATATAACACTATGAGATGGGGGATTACTCATGAGTACTGGAAAAATATATCTAATAGAAAGAAATAGAAGAAAACAAGCTCTATCCGATAGAGACTTTGATGAAACACTAATCTATAACTTCTTAGAAAGTTCACCAGAAAAACAATTAGAATATCAAAAACAATACCAATTAAGAAAACAACTAAGTGAAGCAATCTGTGAAAATCATACTTGGGAAGAAACGCTATATGGTTATGAACTAAGAACAGATTATAACTATTCTGAGGAAGAACAAGACTTAACCTTTAAAAAACATATAATCTTTGTAAGAGGTATAAACTTTGGTACTAATGGAACAGATATTGCTGAAGCTCATCTAAGAAAACATCAACAAGAACTAGCACTTCTTCCTGAAATAGATAAATTAACTGAACAATATAAAATAGCTTTTTTTGATCAATATGATCCAGAATGGAAAAGAAGAGAAGTAGGAAGAAAAATAACTAATTCTCAATATCATCTTCTATCAAGAATTAGTTATGAACAAAGAGAACTAGCTAATTATATTTATCTATTTGGTAACACTGGTAAAGAATTACTAGTTAAATGGTTAAATAGATTAACAGATCCTAATACTACTCTAGAAGAACTACTAGAAGAATTAATAAACGATATTAATATTGCTAAAGAAAGATTTGCTCTTGAAGAAGATCCAGAAAAAACTGAATACTATCAAGAATATGCTGGTTACTTATTAAAACTATTAGAAATCCATTCACCAAAAGGTAAATACATAAGCAAAGCATATTACAAAGCAAAAAATAAAGAAGGATTATCTTTGTAATATATTTACAACAAACAATTATTTAATTAACATTGACAATTAGACAAAAAAGAACAGTTATCATTAAAAACTGTTCTTTTTCAGTTATTATAAGGCCTTATCTAATAAGGGTTAAAAAATTTTTAAAAATTTTTTTGTCAATAATTAACAATATTTACAATTTTTGAAAAAAAGTTATTTACATTTGAATAATTGTTTTTTATAATTTAATTAACCATAAGGTACTCGCTATGCTTTATGGTTTGGATGTGAGTGCTTAACAAAGTATTCAATCCAGGTTAATAGTTTGTTAATAGCAGCTATTAACCCTTGTTAGGGACTATGCTTATCATAATTTCTAACGTTCGGCAAGATTGTGATAAAGATGATCTTGCCATTCAAAAATCGGTAAAGATTTAAATAAAACTTCTTTACCGTAATAGTAGATTCTGCAAAATTCTACTATTCGACGGGTTATAGTTAATAGCTTGACTTGTCAAACTACTTGATAGGTTATTTTTTATCCTATCAATACTGATATAGTAATCAAAAGTTACTATATTGGGATGATGGTGTTATTAATTTAACATTATCATTATTTGATAAGATTATTAATTTAATCTTATCAATGGTAAGTTATAGTTAAAAGCTGAACTTATCACATTTCTTAGTAGGACTATTAATTTAGTCTTACCCTTATACTAGTATAGTTAATTCTATCTAGTATACGTTGGGTTTATGGTTAATAGCTGTATTCCTATCGTTAATCACGTAAGTTTATTAATTTAAACTTACTACTGGCAAGCAATCACGCATTGTTTTGCTGGGTGGTAATGTTATAACATTATCATTTAATTCTGGTAGATTTATTAATTTAGATCTACTAATCGATATAGTTATTAATTTAACTATCTCGTCTAATGTAGTTATTAACTTAACTATATTAGTTGATATTAAGTAGTTAATTCTATTTAATATCCGTTAGGTATAGCTAATTACTATACTTATCGTTAACAGGTAAGATTATTAACCTAATCTTACTAATCGAGGTAGATATTAATTTATCTATTTCGTCTAGTATAGTTATTAACTTAACTATATTAGTTGATATTGAATAGTTAATTCTATTTAATATCCGTTAGGCATAGCTAATTACTATGCTTATCGTTAATAGGTAAGATTATTAACTTAATCTTACTAATCGAGGTAGATATTAACTTATCTATTTCGTCTAATATAGTTATTAATTTAACTATATTAGTTGAGATTAATATAGTTAATTCTATATTAATGTCCGTTGAGTACATCTAAGCTTGTACTTATCGTTAATTCGGTAAGATTATTAATTTAATCTTACTAATCGATTTGGTTATTAACTTAATCAAATCGTCTAGGATAGTTATTAATTTAACTATCCTAGTAGGTAGAACTTCTGATTGGTTTTACCGCTGATAGAGTTATTAATTTAACTTTATCAAAATGATGAGGTCTGATTTAACCTTATCGAAGTAGTAAGATTCATTCTTATTACTACTAGAATAGTTTAACCATTATTCTAGGCCTAGTAGGAATTAATTACTCCTATTAGAAGGGTATGTCCAGTTAATTACTTGACTACCATTACCTTGGTAAGATATTTTTATATCTTACCGCTAAGTGGTACACACTTAGTAATAGATTGTTTAGAAGCTTATCTGCTGAATAGGTAACTACCTAAACGTTCTAATGTTTAATGCTCGAGCTAGTTAACCTGCTTTAGCAGCAAACAACTCTATTACTTTTATTGATCCAGCCATATAGGAACGCAATTGGATCTACGAGAATGTCAGTTCGCGGTGTGTTAGTAGCAAACTAATGAGGATGCATCTTTATTAGTGGGCTATAGTTTAGGTAAGAGGAAAGTTAGCTATGACAAGCTAGCTTTTTTCTTATGACAAAATTTGTGTAAACAATAAAAAAATTACAATAATTTGATTTACAATCTAAAAGTTATCATTTAATATTAAATTAGCATAGAGTATTTATATTCTATGTCGTTGGTATGTTATTACTTATCAACTTTCTAGACAAGCTTGCGATAAAGGTAATCTTGTCGAGCGGTGGGAGTCCCGTTCCCATCGTGGTATGGTGCGATAAAGGTATCATACTACTAGTGTGGTAACACCTAATAAGAAACTGTTTTAAAGCTTTTCTACTCTTATGAACGCTTTTAAACCTAACAGTTTAGTAAGCTTAAGCAAAGCTTTCACAATAGTAGCAAAATTGGTTCTTATTACATAATTCAGCCCCTAGATTTCTTGAATGAAAGTGAATTTCTGAGTCCAGTCAACTCAAGTGTTAAATGACGGATATAGTGCACTAATGATTTGTCATGTTCAAGCAAGGAAAGTTAGTTTTAGACGAACTAACTTTTTTTGTTGCTAAATTTGACAAAAAAACTAGCATATTTTAATATAAATATTATTAAAAAAGGGGGTTTTTTATATGGAAAAACAATTAACACAACAAGAACAACCACATGAGATGGTTGATAAAGAACTAATAATGGTTGATAAAGAACAAATAAAAGAAGAATTAAAAAGACAGCTTCAAGCATTCCGTGAATATTGTCTACAAGTAGAAAAGGCTGCTAAAGAAGAAGCACCTTCAGAAGAAGAAGGAATTAGATTACATTAAAACTTAAACAGATAGTAATAAAACTATCTGTTTTGTTTTTATAGTATAATAAATTTGAGGTGATTAAGATGATAGATATTATTATTCCTGTATATAATACACCTAAACAAGACTTATTAAGATGCTTAGATAGTATTAATAATCAAACATATCAAGATTATCTAGTAACAATCATTGATGATGGTAGTAATGAAACTACTGCTAACATTCTAGATGATTATTGCCATAATCATCAACGATTTACAGTTAAACACATAATCAATGGTGGTGTTAGTAACGCTAGAAATACAGGCTTAGAAACAACTAATAATGAATATCTAGCATTTGTCGATGCTGATGATGAAGTAACACCAAACTTCTTAGAAGAATCACTAAAACTATTAATAGATAATAATCTTGATATGATTGTTGGTGGTTACCAAGAAATCAAAGATAACGAAGTTAAAAGAACTAGATTATGTGCTGAAGGATTACATATCTATGAAGGTAATGATAAAGAAAAATACTTTGATAAATTATTATCTGGTAAACTATGTACAGATAATAAAGAAATAAAAGATGCCCCAACTGGGAGAATATATGCTAGATTATATAGAAGATCTAAAGTTAAAGAAAGATTTAATAGAAATATCAAAATAAGTGAAGATACTTTATTTGTTATTGATTTAATGAAACATCTAAATAGAATAGGTGTTGTAGATAGAATATGGTATAAGTATTATTCAAATCCTTATTCCATCGTTCATCAAGAATTTAAACAAGAGCAATTAAATAATCTCTTAGCATTCCTAAATGAAATCTATTTAAGAATGCTAAACGAATCTAATCCTAGAATTAAAAATGCTTATCGAATGCGTATCTTTAAAACATGTGCTGATATTAAAGATAGATTATTAAATGTTGATCAAGATTTATTTAATAAAGAACTCTTTATTAATTCATTTAAAGATTTAGATTTATCTAATTATATAAATATTAAAGACCATGAATTATCATTTTATAATGAAGTTAAAGATGGATCTAAAAAGCTAGTTAAAAACTAGCTTTTTTTAACAAAAAAGTATTGCAGCAAGAACAATTGTTTGCTAAAATATATTTTATCAATTATACTTGCCATGTGTTGATGACAATTTGATCGACTAGGGCTTATTTGTTGAGGGCAAGCAACAAATTTGCATTCATGCGGGGATACTGCCACTTGAAGAAAGAGGAGTATCCTCTTTTTTTTTATTAGGAAGGAGGTTTTGAAATTTGGCAAGTTTAATTGGTAAATATAGAAAGAAGGAAGAAAATGAAAAACGAAATAATAATATTTGAAAATCAAAATGTAAAATTAGAAGTTAATATGAAGGATGAAACAGTATGGCTAAATAGAGAACAAATAGCTAAACTGTTTGACAGAGATATTAAAACCATTGGCAAACACATTAACAATGCTTTAAATGAAGAACTAGATTCTTCAACTGTCGCAAAATTTGCGACAGTTCAAAAAGAAGGTGAACGTGAGGTAGCAAGAGACATAGAATTCTATAATCTAGATATGATTATTTCTATAGGCTATAGGGTTAAATCTAAAAATGGTATTATTTTTAGAAAATGGGCTAATAAAGTATTAAAAGATCATTTAATAAAAGGATATTCCATCAATGAAAATCGACTTAAATTTTTAGAAAAGACAGTACAACTAATAGATATCGCATCTAGAATTGATAACGAATCAACAGATATATTAAGAGTAATTAATTCTTACACAAAATCATTAGATTTATTAGATGATTATGATCATCATTCGTTTAAAAAGATCAAAGGAACTAAAGACGATAGAATAATCACTTATGAAGAGTGTATGAATATTATTGGAACACTAAGATTTAATGAAACATCTAATCTATTTGCTCTTGAAAGAAACAAAGGTTTATCTTCAATAATAAATGATATATATCAAACTTTTGATAATCAAGATGTTTATCCATCTATAGAAGAAAAAGCAGCAAACTTTTTATACATGTGTATAAAGAATCACGTATTTATTGATGGAAATAAACGAATAGCAGCTACATTATTTATTTACTTCTTACAATACTATGGAATACTATTCATTGATAACAAGAAAATAATTGATAATAATACATTAACATCATTAACTCTTTTAATAGCAGAATCTAATCCTAAAGAAAAGGATTTAATAATCGAGTTAGTATTAAACATGTTAAAAAAATAATACAGAAAGAAGGAGAAATATAATATGAACGAATTAATAATAGAAAACAATATAGAAAATAGAATATATGAAATAAGGTGAAAACAAGTAATGCTTGATAGCGATTTAGCGCAATTGTACCAATGCGCTAATGGGACCAAAGATATAAACAAAGCTGTCAAAAGACACTTAGATAGATTCCCTGAAGATTTTTATTTTCAATTAACACAAGAAGAATGTTCAAGGTTCCAATCTGGAACCTTGAAAAATGAAACAACAACTTGAAGTCCCAAGTTGGGACTTCAAGTATAACAAGATAACAAGGCAAAAAAGGGTGGTCTCTGCGGATAATTCCCAGAAATCACCTTCAAGTGAAAATAAGATATCACAATTATTTGATTAACTCAATTCTATTTGACAAACAATCAACTATTTACTATAATTGAACTCGTAAAGCGAAGAAAAAGAAGAGTAAATTAGAAACTTTATTGTAGAGAGTTCTTGGTTGCTGAAAAAGAATATAAAGACTAATTGAAGAAACTTTAGAGCAGAATAGTGTATACAAGCTATTCCGGATAACCAACGTTAATGGTAAGAGTATAAATTAAGGTGGTACCACGAGTAATTCGTCCTTTGGGATGAATTACTCTTTTTATTTTTAGAAAGGATGATTAAAATGACTACCAAAGATTTAGCAGATTTGATATTTCCCAATATCACAAAAACAGTAGCAGATTATGAGAAGGAGTACCCAGAAAGAGAACTACCAGAAGGAGCTAAAGTAACTAGATATGCACCATCACCAACAGGTTTCATGCATATTGGTAACTTCTATTCAGTAGTAGTAGATTACGTAGTAGCAAAAAGAAGTAATGGAATATTCTATTTACGTAATGAAGATACTGATGGAGCAAGAGAAATAGAAGGTGCAGTAGAATATATTAGACATGTACTAGAACACTATAATATGAATCCTGATGAATATGAATATAGAGATACTAAAGAAACAAAAGGTAACTATGGACC